>Ga0306920_100001530_pt1 | contig 28858 bp, 28 predicted proteins | sample flu12Cox44000170_FD_204666 | JGI IMG/M metagenome (GOLD analysis project Ga0306920, IMG submission 204666) | Lab enrichment of tropical soil microbial communities from Luquillo Experimental Forest, Puerto Rico - flux4day.12C.oxic.44.000.170 (v2)... | ecosystem: Environmental > Terrestrial >... | reverse complement strand
GCGCCGATCGAACCCGCCACCCAAACCGGCCAGAAATTGAGACTGCCGGAGCTGATCAGAACGCCGATCCCGACCAGCGCCGCCCACGCCGGAACGAGCAGAGAAATAAATGCCAGCGACTCGCAGAAGGCGAGCGCAAAAACGATGGGCGCCGCCCATACCTCATGGGCACGCACGAACTCCACCACGTTGTGCGCGTGAGTTTCGAGATTATCCATTCGGAAGGCGGCCCCTCGTTGCAGGCGTGGGTCTAGCGCGGCTTGCTAGACAAAACCAGATGGCCTGCGATGCTGTCCGGTTAAATCCTTAGCAACAAGGACCAGGCAAAAATGGGCCGTTAAGGGCTTTCCCGCGGCGTAACGTTGAACTGACGACACGCTTCGACCATATGAGAGGCACGGGCCGCCTTCCTTCAGCCGAATGCGGGCATCACACTGCGGCCGACGCCGTGGCATAGTCATGGCTGATTCGTTTGTCCCGCCGTCATTGAGACGCATGGCCAAGACCGCCAAAGCAGCAGCTAAACGCGTTCCACAAAATCCGGGCAAGGACCTGTTTTCGGATTTGCCCGAAGCCCGTCGGCTCTCCGGCAAGACAACGCGTGGCAGCAGGCTCGCAAGTGGGGCCGAGGCCCGTTACACCGCGCGCGACATCGAGGTGCTCGAGGGGCTCGAGCCCGTGCGCCGGCGTCCGGGCATGTATATCGGAGGCACCGACGAGAAGGCGCTGCACCACCTCTTCGCCGAGGTGATCGACAATTCCATGGATGAGGCGCTCGCCGGCCACGCGAGCTTCATCGACGTGGAGATGGAGGCCGACGGCTTCGTGACCGTGACCGACAATGGCCGTGGAATTCCCGTCGATCCGCATCCGAAGTTCAAGAACAAGTCGGCCCTCGAAGTGATCATGTGCACGTTGCACGCGGGCGGAAAGTTCGACTCGAAAGTGTATGGGACGTCAGGCGGCTTGCACGGGGTCGGCGTCTCGGTCGCCAATGCGCTATCGGAGCGCATGGAGGTCGAGGTCGCGCGCGAGCAGACGCTGCATCGCATGCTGTTCGAGCGCGGCAAGCCGAAAGGCAAATTGCAAAGGCTTGGCCGTGTCCCCAACCGACGCGGGACCAAAGTGCGCTTCCGGCCCGACCCGTACATCTTCGGAGCAAAGGCGCATTTCAAGCCGGAGCGCGTGTTCAAAATGGCGCGCTCCAAGGCTTATTTGTTCGGCGGCGTGGAGATCCGCTGGTCTTGCGCCAAGGAACTTCTGCGCGGCGTCGAGGGCGTACCGGAGAAGGCTACCTTCCATTTCGCCGACGGCCTCAAAGAGTATCTGTCCACGGCGATCAACGGCGCCGCGCTGGTCCATCCCGACATCTTCCCCGGCAGCGCGGGCAAGCTCGGCGTGCATGGGGCTGCGCAATGGGCGGTGGCGTGGACGGCGGACAGCGACGGATTCTTGTCCTCCTATTGCAACACGATACCCACGCCTGACGGCGGCACGCACGAGTCGGGCCTGCGCAGCGCGCTGTTGAAGGGGATCAAAGACCATGCCGAGCGCGTCGGCCAGGGCAAGCGCGCGGCGGTCGTTACCGGCGATGACGTGATGAATGGGGCGGCCTGCATGGTCTCCGTGTTCATCCGTGAGCCCGAGTTCCAGGGCCAGACCAAAGACCGCCTCGCGACCGCAGAGGCCACGCGCATCGTCGAGAACGCGATCCGCGACCCATTCGACCACTGGCTCGCCGGCAATCCCACCCAAGCCAACAAGCTCCTCGATTTCGTGATCGAGCGTGCGGACGAGCGCATCCGTCGCCGCCAGGAGAAGGAGAATTCGCGCAAGAGCGCGGTGCGCAAGCTGCGCCTTCCCGGCAAGCTCGCCGACTGCACCAATACCGCCGGCGAAGGCGCCGAGATCTTCATCGTCGAAGGCGATTCAGCCGGCGGCTCGGCGAAGCAGGCGCGGGATCGCGCCTCGCAAGCGATACTCCCGTTGCGCGGTAAGATCCTCAATGTCGCATCTGCCGGCAAGGACAAGCTCGCACAGAACCAGCAGCTCGCCGACCTGATGCAGGCGCTCGGCTGCGGCACCGGCGTGCACTATCGCGACGAGGATCTGCGCTACGACAAGGTGATCGTGATGACGGACGCCGATGTCGACGGCGCGCACATCGCCTCGCTGTTGATCACCTTCTTTTACCGGCAGACCCCTAAGCTGATTGAGAACGGTCACCTCTATCTCGCCGTGCCTCCGCTCTACCGTTTGAGTCACGGAGGTAAGAATTTTTATGCCCGTGACGAGAAACACAAGGATGAGCTCTTGAAAAAAGAGTTCCACGGCAACGCCAAAGTCGAGATCGGCCGCTTCAAGGGCCTCGGCGAGATGATGGCGAGTCAACTCAAGGAGACCACGATGGACCCGAAAAAGCGCACGCTGTTGCGCGTCGTCGTGGTCGAGGACGAGCGCAAGACGACTGAGCGCTCGGTGGAACGCTTGATGGGCAATAAGCCGGAAGCGCGCTTCGAGTTCATCCAGGAGCGGGCGGAGTTCGCGGACGAGGAGCTGCTCGACGTCTGACGCGAACGCACGCCGCGCCGGTGTTCAAACCGGCGCCGCGTGCGACTTTGTCGACAAAGGTTTAGGCGCTCGGGCGCCACATGCCGGAGGCGCGTCGTGGGGCGGCGCGGCAGAGCTTACACTCCGTGCTCCACTCTTTGCCCGCGTGGCGGCCCGAGCAACCAAACCCTAGCTCAATTCCCGCGACCGCTCCACCGCGGCGAGACATTCATCCCCGCTTTGCACAGGCACGCGCCCGGGGTCGAGCGCGAATTCACCCACGATAGGAGGTGGAACTACCAACGATGCGCCGCACTCAGCGCGCGGCTTGCCGGCCGGGTTTCGGCTCGGTCATCTTCACCGCCAGCAACCAGGCAATCCAGAGGAAGACAAAGTAGAGCAGCAAAAAGGTCAGGAGGCTTGCTGCCGGCCAAACACGCTCGACAACGAGCCCGATGAGATAGTCGGCGAAGTCGCCGAGCACCATAAAGCCGACATAGTAGAAAATGAGCTGCACGACTCCTCTCCATATAAGAGGCATCGCCCCGCGAATGTCCTAGCACAGAACGGCGCTGACGGAAGCGTTTTGACGACCGCGGTCTTCAACTTCCGTCGCATGGCGTGCGGTTGCGGCGACGGCGCGACGCGATCGCTACTCCTCAAATTTCAGGTTGGCGGCTTTTACGACGTCGCCGAACACCTTGATGTCGCTCTCGATCTTCTTGCGAAACTCTTCGCCGGGACCGCCGACGGGGTTGACCGCCATGGCCTTGAGCTTCTCGCGCACTCCCGGGTCGGCCAGCGCGCGACGCGATTCCATGTCGAGCTTGTTGGCAATGGCGGGCGGCGTCCCGGCTGCAACGAATAGGCCGCTCCAGAGACCGATATTCACCTCGGGATAGCCTGCCTCCGCCATGCTCGGCACGTCCGGGAGCTCGGAGGAGCGTTGCGATCCGGTCACCGCGAGCGCGCGGATCTTGCCACCCTGTACCAACGGCACCGTCGGCGGACCGTCGGCAATGGAGAACAAGGTGTTCCCGCCGGCGACGCTGAGCATCATCTCGTTGCTGCTCTTGTAAGGAACTGCCACCGCCGGCATCCCGGTCTTTAGCTTGAACAGCTCGGTCGTGATGGTGAAGGCCGGCGAGGAGGTCGCGTAATTGGACTTGTCCGGATTGGCCTTGCCGTAGGCAACCAGATCCTTGACTGATTTGATCGTATCGTTGGCCGGACCGGCGAGGATCAGCGGAAACGATGCGATCATGGTCAGCGGCAGAAAGTCGCGGGTGGGATGATAGGAGAGCTGTGGGTAGATGGCAGCTGCGACCGCCATTTGGCCGCTCGCGGCCACCATGATCGTATAGCCATCCGCGGGCTGGCTTTTGACGAACTCGACCGCAATGCGGCCGCCTGCGCCGGGCTTGTTTTCGATGATCACGGGTTGGCCGATGTTGTCCGACAGCTTCTGCCCAACAAGCCGTGCGAATAGGTCATTGCCTCCACCTGCCGCAAAACCGACGATCATGCGGATCGGCCGATTGGGGAAGTTCGCGCCATTCCCTTGCGCGGCTGCCGCCTGTGCGATGATTGCCGCCAGAGCCGCCAAGCCTCCTGTCAGCACGCTGCGTTTGAAACCGTTCATGGCCAACCTCCGCCTTCATTCATCGCTAAAGCGTTTTTCGTAGATCGCGGCCAGCGTCAAGTCTGTATTCAAGTTTGACGCAGGCGCGAGGCGCGTTCTAGGGTCGCGCGCGCCTGGCCCGCGGACGGGCGCGCAAACTTGAACCAGCGCCATCGCAGCGGCTCACGAACCCCTGCCCCATCATGGCCTTTTCGACGGCTGAGCAACGTCATCGCAGTAGCAAGAGAACGAGCGACCTCTTCGGTCATCCGCGCGGGCTGACATTCCTGTTCGCGACGGAGATGTGGGAGCGCTTTTCCTATTACGGAATGCGCGCCTTGCTCGTCCTCTACATGGTGAAGCTGCTGTTGCTGCCCGGACACGTGGAGAACGTCATCGGGCTCCCGGCGCTCAGCTCCTTGTTCGAGTCGATGTTCGGAACGTCCGGCGTGCAGCCCCTCTCCTCGCAGATCTACGGGTTCTATACCGGGCTCGTCTATCTCACCCCGGTATTTGGCGGCTTGCTCGCCGACCGCGTGCTGGGCCAGCATCGCACGATCCTCCTCGGCGCGGCGATGATGGCCGTCGGCCATTTCATGATGGCCTTCCAGCCGTTGTTCCTCTTCGCCCTGACCATGCTGATTCTGGGAAATGGAGCGTTCAAACCGAATATGTCGGCGCAGGTCGGCGGTCTCTACGCGCCGGGGGACCCGCGGCGTGACCGCGCCTACTCGATCTTCTACGTCGGCATCAATCTCGGCGCGTTTCTCGCGCCGCTGGTCTGCGGAACGCTGGGCGAAGAGTTGGGCTGGCATTACGGCTTTGCCGCCGCCGGCGTCGGAATGACGATCGCGCTCGCAATTTATCTCTATGCCATGCCTCAATTGCCGCCGGACGAGCTGCACAAGGCCAGGGCTGCGAGGATCGAGAAGAAGCCGCTCGATCGCAATGAATGGCGCGGAATTCTGGCGCTCATCGCGCTGTTCGCGCCGACGACCTTGTTCTGGGCAACTTACGAGCAGCAAGGCAACACGATCGTGCTGTGGGCGGACGACCATACCAACCGCACGATCGATCTTTTCTTCTGGCACGGGGACATTCCGGTCACCTGGTTCCAAGCGTTCAACCCGTTCATGATCTTCGCCTTCACGCCCCTGATCATTGCGCTCTGGGCGTGGCAGGCCAAGCGCGGCAAAGAGCCCTCGACCGTGACCAAGATGTCGATCGGCTGCTTCGGCGTGACGCTCGCGAACTTGATCATGGCCGCCGCCGCTTGGCGCGCGGCAGGCGACGAAGCGAGCTGGCTTTGGCTGCTCGGATATTTCGTGGTCATCACCATCGGCGAACTTTATCTGTCGCCGATTGGGCTCTCGCTGGTATCGAAGATCGCGCCGGTGCGCATGGTCTCGATGCTGATGGGGGTTTGGCTGGCGACGAGCTTCGCCGGCAGTTTGATTGCGGGGTGGCTGGGCAGCTTCTGGTCCGGCATGGACAAGATGATGTTCTTCCTGATGATCGCCGGCATCGCCCTGATTGCCGCCCTCATCATCCTGGCGTTCGACCGACCGCTGCGCAACGTCATCAGGGACCACGCGTCCGTATCATGAGTCCGGCTCGTCCCGCGCCGCGCGCATTCGGCCATGTGGAAACCTGGGTTTTCGATCTCGACAACACGCTTTATCCGCATCATCTCAACCTCTGGCAGCAGGTGGACGAGCGCATTCGCGACTACATCGCCGGCTATCTCAAGGTCACCCACGAGGAGGCGTTCCGCCTGCAGAAAGACTACTACAAGCGTTACGGCACCTCGATGCGGGGGCTCATGACCGAGCACGGCATGAAGCCCGATGACTTCCTCGATTTCGTCCATCAGATCGATCATTCGCCGCTTACTCCAAACGCGGGGCTGGGAGCAGCGATCGAGGGCCTGCCCGGCCGCAAGCTGATTTTGACCAACGGCACGCGCCGGCACGCCGACGCGGTGCTGGCGCGGCTCGAGCTCGACCGCCACTTCGATGACGTCTTCGATATCGTCGCCGCCGAGCTCGAGCCCAAGCCTTCATCGCAAACCTATGATCGTTTCCTCAGGGTGCACACTATCGACCCGGGGAAGAGCGCGATGTTCGAAGATTTGGCGCGCAATCTCGTGGTGCCGCATGCCTTGGGCATGACCACCGTGCTGGTGGTGCCCGAACACACCCGCGAAGTATTTCGCGAGGGCTGGGAGCTCGAAGGGCGCGACGCGCCGCACGTCGATCACGTCACCGACGATCTCGTCGGCTTTCTGGAATCGGTCGCCCGCAGCCGTTGAGCGATTAGCGATCGAAGAAACCGCGAGTCATCGCCCTTGTCGTGCTGCGCACAGCAGCGACTTGACTCCTCCGGCCCCATTCTCGACAACGCGTCAGGCGGCCTTTGAAGATTTCGCGGAGTTTCCGCCCCATGTCGCATGCCGAGCTTGCCAAGGTCATCGACGAAGCCTTCGAGCGTCGCGAGCACATTGGTCCAGCAACCAAGGGCCCGGTGCGCGAGGCGGTCGAGGCCGCGCTCGACCTGCTCGATCGCGGCGTTGTGCGCGTTGCCGAGCGAGGACACAACGCCGACTGGCGCGTCAACCAATGGCTCAAAAAGGCCGTGCTGCTCTCGTTCCGCCTCAACGATATGACCGTGATCTCCGGCGGGCCCGGCAAGGCGGTGTGGTGGGACAAGGTCGCATCGAAATTCGAAGGCTGGAACAAGGCGCGCTTCCGGGAGGCGGGCTTGCGAGCGGTACCGAACTGCGTGGTGCGACGTTCGGCCTATATCGCGCCCGGGGTGGTGCTGATGCCGAGCTTCGTCAATCTCGGCGCCTACGTCGATTCCGGCACCATGGTCGATACCTGGGCGACCGTCGGCTCGTGCGCGCAGATCGGCAAGAACTGCCACATCTCCGGCGGCGCCGGCATCGGCGGCGTGCTCGAGCCGCTGCAGGCGGGCCCCGTGATCCTGGAGGACAACTGCTTCGTCGGCGCGCGCTCCGAGGTTGCCGAAGGCGTGATCGTACGCGAGGGCTCCGTCCTTTCCATGGGTGTCTTCATCGGCGCATCCACGCGGATCGTCGACCGCGAGACCGGCGAGATATTTCGCGGCGAGGTGCCGGCCTATTCGGTCGTCGTTCCTGGCTCGCTGCCGGGCAGGCCGAGCAAGACCGGTGAAGCGGGCCCTAACCTCTATTGCGCGGTCATCGTCAAGCGCGTCGACGAGACGACCCGCGCAAAAACTTCGATCAACGAGCTGTTGCGGGATTGAGCCGCGCGGCGCTGCATCACATAATTCTATTGGTTGGCATAGGAGCGGGTCATGCAGGCCGAACTTCCACCAGGCACTAGGCAGGCAATTCAGCAGCAGGGCGGTTTGTCGAGCGACACCCGCGCGATGATGCTGTTCGAGGCCAACAAGAAGACCGCCTTGGTCGCCTACATCCTGTGGTTTTTCTTGGGGCTGCTCGGAGGCCACAATTTTTATCTCAAACGCACCGGCGTCGCGGTTGCCCAACTCCTCATCACGCTCACCGTCGTGGGGATGGTGATCACGATCGTTTGGGTGCTCGTCGACGCATTCCTCATCCCCGGTTGGGTGAGAAACCAGAACAACCTGTTGGCTGCGCGGCTTGGCGCGTAACCGCCACGATGAACTCCCCACCCGCCGACCCGACCGCGCTCGCCCGCGATCTCCTGCGCTGTCCGTCGGTGACTCCGCAGGAAGCCGGTGCGCTCGGCCTGATCGAAGGCGTACTGAAAGCGGCGGGCTTCGACGTCCATCGCGTCACCTTCGCCGAGCCGGGCACGGCGCCGGTCGAAAACCTGTGGGCCCGCATCGGCACCGCAAGCCCGCACTTCGTTTTTGCCGGCCATACTGACGTGGTGCCGCCCGGCGAGCAGGCGAAATGGACGCATCCGCCCTTCGCCGGCGACATCGCCGACGGGACGCTCTACGGCCGTGGCGCCGTCGACATGAAGGGCGCGATTGCCTGCGCGCTGGCTGCCACGCTCGATCATCTCGCCGCCCGCGGCGGCCGGCCGAAGGGATCGATCTCTTTCCTGATCACCGGAGACGAGGAAGGCGTGGCGGTGAACGGAACGGTGAAGCTCGTCAAATGGGCAGCCGAGCGCGGCGAGATCTTCGACCATTGCGTTCTCGGAGAACCGAGCAATGCGGCAGCGATCGGCGACACTATCAAGGTTGGCCGCCGCGGCTCGCTCAACGGCACCCTCGTCGTGACCGGCAAGCAGGGCCACGTCGCCTACCCCGAGCGCGCCGAAAATCCCGTGCGCGGCCTGGTCAAGTTGATGGGCGCACTGATGGCGACGCCGCTCGACCACGGCAGCGCCCAGTTTGACGCGTCGAACCTCGAGTTCACCTCAATCGACATCGGCAATCCGGTCGTCAATCTCATCCCGGGCGAGGCGCGAGCGCGCTTCAATATCCGCTTCAACGACCATCACAGCCACACTTCGCTCAGGATGTTGATCGAGAAGCGCGCTGGCGAGGCGGCGGCCGGGCGCATCCGCTGGCACATCGAGTGGGAAGCGTCGAATGCCGACTCGTTCGTGACCAAGCCGAGCCCGTTCGTCGAGCTGGTGTCCGCAGCGATCAAGGATGTGACCGGCAAGGAGCCGAAGCTTTCGACCAGCGGCGGCACGTCGGATGCGCGCTTCATCAAGAATTATTGCCCGGTACTCGAATTCGGCCTCGTGGGACAGACCATGCATCAGGTCGACGAGCGCACCACCGTCGCCGATCTCGCAATGCTGACCGCCGTCTACGGCAAGATTCTGGATCGATATTTCGGCTAAGGCAGGTCCGAGGGCGCCGCCCCGTCAGGCGTAATCGACCTTCACCAAATAAAGCCCGTCGGGTGGCGCGACAGGGGCGCACGCAGCGCGATCGCGCTTTTCAAGCGCGATCGACACGTCATCGGCGGTCCATTTGCCCTCTCCCGTGAGCGCAAGCGAGCCGACCATCGAGCGCACCTGGGAGTGCAAGAACGAGCGCGCCGATGCGATCACCTGGATGTCGTCGGCCGCGCGACGCACATCGAGCTGGTCGAGCGTCTTCACCGGTGATTTCGCCTGACATTCGACGTTGCGGAAGGTGGTGAAATCATGCCGGCCGACGAGGCGCTGCGCCGCTGCCTGCATCGCCGCCACATCGAGCGGCGGGGTAATGCGCCAGGCACGGCCCCGTTCCAGCGCGAGGTCGGCCCGCCGGTTGACGATGCGATAGAGGTAGTGGCGGCGGACCGCGGAAAAGCGCGCATCGAACGAATCGTCGATCCGCTCCGCGCTGATGATGGCAACCGGATGCGGCCGCAAATGCGCATTCAACGCATCCCGCACGGTGTCTTCGTTCCAGTCCTTGGCGAGATCGACGTGCCCCACCTGCCCGAGCGCATGCACACCGGCGTCGGTGCGCCCCGCTCCGTGCACGCTCGCCTTTTCCCCGCAAAAGGCCTCGATTGCGGCGGTCAGCACGCCTTGCACCGAAGGACCGTTGTCCTGGACCTGCCAGCCGACGAACGGCCTGCCGTCATACTCGATGGTGAGTTTGTAGCGAGGCATGGCGCCACCTAACCAAAGCGCGTGCCGGCAGCAACAGGCATACCCCGCAGGAAGTCCTGCGCCTTCATCGGCTGGCGCCCGGCGCGCTGCAATTCGAGGATGCGCACCGCGCCTTCCCCGCAAGCGACCGTCAGCTCGTCGTCGAGCAGCGTGCCGGGCGGGCCGCTGCGATCACTCCGGGTTGTGCGCAGCACCTTGACGCGCACACCATCGCCGCCGATCTCGGACCAAGCGCCTGGAACCGGAGAGAGGCCACGGATCTGGTTGTGCACCTCGTGCCAAGGCCGCTCCCACGCAACCCGCGTCTCGTCATTGGTGATTTTGTGCGCATACGTGAGGCCGACCTCCGGCTGCGGCGTCAGCGTGAGCGAGCCGCGCTCGAGCGCGCCGAGCGCGCGGGCCACGAGATCGGCGCCGAGGCGGGCGAGCCGATCATGCAAATCGCCCGCCGTGGCATCGAACGGGATCGGCACGCGTTCGGCCATCGCGATCGGGCCGCTGTCGAGGCCCTCCTCCATTTTCATCACCATCACGCCGGTTTCGGAATCGCCAGCCATAATGGCGCGATTGATCGGCGCGGCGCCGCGCCAGCGCGGCAGCAGCGAAGCATGCAGATTGAAGGCACCCAAAGGAAAAGCTTCGAGGATTGCTTTGGGCAGGATCAGGCCGTAGGCGACGACGATCGCCACATCCGCGCCGTGGGCACGCGCGCTGCCGGCAGCCTCCGCCGTGCGCAACGTCGCCGGCGTGAACACCGGCAGCTCAAAGCGACGCGCCTCGCCTTCCACCGGGCTCGGCACGAGATCGAGCCCGCGTCGTCCGCCGGGCTTCGGCGCGCGCGTATAGACCGCTGCAACGTCGTGGCCGCGACCGACAATCTCTAGCAGCGTCGGCACAGCGAAGTCCGGCGTGCCCATGAAGACGATGCGCAGCGACATCTCGCGTTACTCGTATTGCGGTGGCCCGGCGGTTCTGCGCGATCGGCCGGCAAACCAGCCTGAAGACCGCAGCCTTCGCCTTTAAACCGTCGCCGCCCGCTTTGCCGCCTTGGTGAACTTCTTGAGCACGCGGTCGCGTTTGAGCTTGGACAGATGGTCGATAAACAGCACGCCGTTCAAGTGATCGATCTCGTGCTGCAGACAGGTGGCGAACAACCCCTCGGCCAAAACCTCCTGCGGCTTTCCCTCGAGATCGAGATATTTCACCTGCACCTGCGCCGGACGCTCGACGTCGTCGTAAAATTCCGGGATCGACAGACACCCTTCCTCATGAGTCGCCTTCTCCGGCGAGGTCCACAGGATCTCCGGATTGATGAAGACCTGCGGCTTCCTCGGCTCCTCTTTCTTGGCGAGATCCATGGTGATGATCCGCTTGGGCGTGCCGACCTGGATCGCGGCGAGCCCGATGCCGGGCGCCTCGTACATGGTCTCGAACATGTCCTCGACGAGCTTGCGGACACCGGCGTCGATTTTCTTCACCGGATCGGAGACCTGTCGCAGCCGCTTGTCGGGCAGGATGAGAATGTCGCGCAACGCCATGAGCGCGATGTAAGCGGTCGTCGGAACTCGGTCAATCCACAGGATCAGCCGCGCTAATCCGCACCATCTTGCCGCGAGCGGACGGCCACCCGCGGTAGGCGCGTCGAGAGCATTGATTTATCGTTCATATTTTGTTCCCATGCGCCGAATCGATGTAGGGTGCTGCAGATGGCCGATCATCTTCTCCCCCTCGCCATTGCGATCGCGCTGGCCGCACTTGTAGGCGTGATTGTGCTCGCAGTTCTCGCCGCGCGCACGTTGCGCCGGCGCGACGCGCAAGCCGGCGACCAGCAACTGCTCGAGCTGGCGCGGCTGCAGACCGAGACTGCGGTGCGCGTCGAGGCGATGCGGGACATGCTCGCCGGCCGCCAGGCCGAGCTTCACCGCGCCGTCAATGAACGGCTCGACTCGGTCACGCACCATCTCAACCAGTCCATGACCACGACGCGCCAGCATACGGTGGAGAGCCTGCAAAAGCTCAACGAGCGGCTCGCGGTGATCGACAACGCCCAACGAAATATCGCCGATTTGGCCTCGCAGATGACGTCGCTGCAGAGCGTGCTCGCCAACAAGCAGCAGCGCGGCGCCTTCGGCCAGGCGCGCATGGAACTTATCGTCCAGGATGGGCTGCCGAAGGATTGCTATGAATTCCAATTTACGCTCTCGAACAAATGCCGTCCCGATTGTGCGGTGTTCCTCCCGGACCGCCGGCCGCTGACGATCGACGCCAAATTCCCGCTCGAGGCCGTCACCGCTCTCCGTGAAGCCAAGAGCGAGGATGAACGCAAGCAAGCCGCTGCGCGAATGCGTCAGGACCTTGCGAGGCATGTCGAGGACATCGCCGGCAAATATCTTATTCCCGGCGAGACCCAGGACTTGGCGCTGATGTTCGTGCCCTCCGAATCCATCTTCGCGGAATTGCACGACGGCTTCGACGACATCATGCAGAAAGCGTTCCGCTCGAAGGTCGTCATCGTCTCGCCCTCGCTGCTGATGTTGGCGATCCAGGTCATCCAGCAAATCCAGAAAGACGCCCGCATGCGCGAAGCCGCCGGCCAGATTCACGCCGAGGTGGGCCTGCTCATGGACGACCTGAAGCGTCTGCACGAGCGGGTGCTGAAGCTGCAGCAGCATTTCGGCCAGGCCAACGAGGACGTACGGCAAATTCTCGTTTCGGCGGAAAAGATCGAGAAGCGGGGAACCCGCATCCGGGAGGTCGAGTTCGACGGCGAGGACGCGCCCTCCGGGGAAGCCGTGGTCATTCCCGCCCCGCTGCCGCACCGGCTGCAAGCCGGGAAATAATCGAAAGGCCGCTTTGCCATCACTTTTGCCGCAATCGCGCGGCAAGGCTTGTGGCTGCGCGCCCATTCGAACCATAGCTGCCCAATGACCGTCACGCCGGATACCGCGACTGCTCGCGGAAGCTTCGCCGACACGCTCGCGGTTTATTGCAATCCGCGGGTGCTGATCGTGCTCTTCCTCGGCTTCTCGGCCGGGCTGCCGCTGGCGCTGTCGAGCTCGACTTTGCTCGTCTGGATGCGGGAAGCGGGCGTCGACCTCGGTGTCATCGGCCTGTTCGCGCTGGTCGGCACGCCCTACACCATCAAGTTCCTATGGGCGCCGGTGGTCGATGCGCTCGATGTTCCAATCCTGTCTCCGCTGTTCGGAAGGCGGCGCGGGTGGCTCCTCTTCTCACAGCTTCTTCTGATCGTTTCGATTGTGCTGCTCGCGTTCTCTGATCCGGCGCAGTCGCCCTGGTACGTCGTATTCACAGCCGCACTGTTCGTCGCCACGGCGTCGGCCACGCAGGACATCGTCATCGACGCGTTCCGGATCGAAAGCCTGTCGGAAAGCGAGCAGGCCGCCGGCATGGCCGCCTATGTGGCGGCTTATCGGTTGGGCATGCTCGCCTCGACCGCCGGCGCGCTGTTCCTGGTGAGCGGATTTGAATCCGGGCTCGGCTTCGCCAAGGACGCGTCCTGGACCGCAGGCTATCTGGTCATGGCGGCATTGGTGGTGATCGGCATCGCCACCGCGCTGATCGCGCGCGAGCCGGAGAAATCGGTCGTCGCCGCCGCCGAGCACACGGCCCATGCGCGGGAGAATCCGCTCGTTCGCGTGGCCAAGGCCGCCTATGCGAGCTTCGGCGATTTTCTCACGCGCGACATGGCGATCGTCGTGCTCGTCTTCGTCGTGCTGTACAAGCTCTGCGACGCGTTCGCCGGCGCCATGACCGCGCCGTTCGTGATCGATCTCGGGTTTTCCCGCAACGACTATGCCGCCATCGTTAAGGGCGTCGGTCTCGCGGCGACCTTGATCGGCGGGTTTGCCGGCGGCGCGGTCGCGCGCGTCTATCCGCTGGCCACGAGCCTGTGGATCGGCGCTTTCCTGCAGATGGCCTCGAACCTGATTTTCACCTGGCAGGCGTTCGTCGGCGTGAATCTATGGGCGCTGACGCTCACCATCATCGTGGAGAATTTCACAGGCGCCATCGGCACCGTGATCTTCGTCGCTTATCTGTCGGCGCTGTGCAACAACCCGCTGCATACGGCGACGCAGTATGCGCTACTCACCGCGCTCGCCGCCGTCGGCCGCACCTACCTCTCCGCGGGGGCAGGTTTCATCGCCGAGCGCACGGGATGGCCGCTGTTTTTCATCATCAGCGCGCTCACCGCGCTGCCGAGCCTGGTGCTGCTCGTTTGGCTCCAGCAGCGCGGGCACTTCGCCGGCCTCGTCAAACCGACCCGCATCGTGATGGACGATTAGCGTCTGTCGCGGCATGGATCCGAAGTCCGCGTTCGATGGCAAACAGAAAATCTCGCGTCTTGCGCCGGCTTTAATGCCGATACGCTGATCGCGTGCTAAATTGCCGCAGAATGAGCTTCTGTGGGAGTCTGGACATGATACCGCGGCGCGCATTTCTCGGCGGCGCGTTGGGCGCCACGACCGTAGGACACTGCAAAGCCCAGTCAGCGGCGACAACAGGTCCGAGGGCGGCTAGCCAACCCCCGCTTGAGCCGCTGGTATGGCCAGTCGTGACGAAACTGCAGGCCGGCATTCGTTCCTTCGCAGGTCACACCGACACCGTCCCCGACATTGTCGGTAGATTCGGCACGCCGCCAAGCCTGGTCATCTTCACCGAAGGAAATCACCTGATGGCGTTGCTCAGCGAGGAAATCCTCGGTGCGTTTCCCTCGTGGGCCAAATCACAATCGCAATATGCTGATCTCGACTTCGAGAATGTCGTGGTTGTCACGCTGCCTCAACCCATCGTGGTTCAGACGATACGCACGGGAGCAATTTCACTCGGCAATCTCACCCTCGAGTTTTCGCGCGCCTCCGGTTTTTACCCCGATATCGTCATGGGCGGGCCCGCTCCGCTGCAGGCCCTGCGTAAGCTTGGAGCCGTCGAGCCGCATGCGAGATTCTTTTCGCGCAATCGCGGCCGCGCGTTGCTCGTGCGAAAAGGCAATTCACTCGGTATCCATGATCTCGCGGACGTGGCGCGCACCGGCGCGCGCGTGGCGCAGGCCGACTCGGTCGAGGCCGGAGCTCGTGCGGGCAACCGTGCTGCGATCGAAGCGCTGATCGGCAAGAGCGCCGCCGACGCATTCTTCGCGAACGAGGTCGAACACTTTCCGGGTCGCCTCGGCATCACGCATCGCGACGTGCCTGAAATGATTGCGCGCGGTTACGCGGACGTCGGACTTACGCAATATCACCTTATTTCCTATTGGGTGCGAAGCTTTCCAAACCACTTTGAGCTCGTGCCGATCGAGGGCGCCGAGCGATTTCCGGTCAAGATCGCTTTCAGCCGCGTGATTGATCCGTTGCGTCCGCGCGCGCGTGATGCCTTCGAGCAGTATTTCTTCGGTCGAGCAAGAGAGGTTTATCCCAAATATGATTTCGCCCTTATGAACGACAATGAGTATGCAGCCGTCTTGCCGCTTGATTGAGCCACGATTGCCCGACGGTCGCGATTTGGGATTTGCGATTAGAACGCCGTGCGCTGGCGGATCGCCGCCGCAAGCGTCCCTTCGTCGAGATAATCGAGCTCGCCGCCGACCGGCACGCCGTGCGCGAGGCGCGTCACTTTCACATTGGCGTCGTGCAGCAGATCAGTGATGTAGTGCGCGGTGGTCTGTCCGTCGACCGTGGCGTTGAGCGCGAGGATCACCTCCGTCACCGCCGGATCGTGCGCGCGCGACACCAGCGCATCGATCGAAAGGTCTTGCGGGCCGATGCCGTCGAGTGGCGAGAGCGTGCCGCCAAGCACGTGATAGCGGGCGTTGATCGCATGCGCGCGCTCAAGCGCCCATAAGTCGGCCACGTCGGCGACGGCGACGATGATCGCCGGATCACGCCGCAGGTCGGTGCACACGGTGCACGGGTTCTGGGTATCGATATTGCCGCACACGCGGCAAACCTCGATTTTCTCGAGTGCAGTCTGAATCGCGGCGGCAAGCGGCGCCATGATTTGATCGCGCTTCTTGATGAGAAAGAGCGCGGCGCGCCGCGCCGAGCGAGGACCGAGCCCCGGCAGGCGAGCGAGCAGCGCGATCAGGCGCTCGATTTCGGGACCGGCGGCGGCAGTAGGCATGAACTAGGAACAGCGGCCAAGGAGCTACTGCACGGGCGTTGACGTCGGCGGCGCGCGCAGCGCCGTGATCAACTGACGCAAGCCGAACAAGGCGCGCTTGTCCTCGATGCCGGGAGCCATCTCTGCCATTGCGGTTTCGAGGTAAGCCGTGAAGCGATCCTTGTCGACCACGCCCTCCTGCGCCAAGAAACGACAGGTCAGCACGTGACACGCCAAAAATCCCGCGATCGCGGCCGACAAGGCCTGCATGTCGATGTCTTGTTCCACGGGTGACCTCCATGCGACGCGGTTCCGCCGGTCTGCCGGCGGCCAGACGTCGGTCAAAATAATTTCATTCCGGGCGGCAGCGGCAAATCGCCGGCGACGTTTTTCATCTTCTCCTGCAGCATGGCCTCGGCCTTGCGTCGCGCGTCGGCATGAGCGGCGGCGATGAGATCGGACACGATCTCCTTCTCCGACGGCTTCATCAACGTGTCGTCGATGGTGACGCCCTTCATCTCTCCCTTGCCGGAGAGCTTGACGGTGACGAGGCCGCCGCCCGAGGTGCCCTCGACCTCGATCTGGTCGAGCTCGGCCTGCATCGCCTCCATCTTGGACTTGAGTTCGCTCGCCTGTTTGATCAGGCCGAGAAAGTCCGCCATCGCTCACCTCCTGCGCCGAGCAGCCGCATCGACCTTCTAACCCTCAAGCTCCTCGTCAGGCGGAAGTTCCGCGTCCCCGGCATCGTCCGGGCCCTGCAGCACGGTCGCAGCGCCCTCGCGCACGTCCACAATCTCGGCACCGGGAAAGCGCGCGAGCACCGCCTGGACCAGCGGATCCCCCTGCGCGCCGGTCTTGAGCTCGGCTTGCCGCGCCTCGTTCTGCGATCGGATGGTGGGCTTGCCTTGCTCGGCCGATACCACGACCATCCAGCGCCGGTTAGTCCATTGCGAGAACTTGCGCGCGAGATCGTTGACCAACGTCTTGGCGGCGCTTGGCTCCAACGCGACTTCGAGACGGCCGTCCTCGCAGCGCACGAGCCGCACGTCGCGCTCGAGCGCAAGCTTGATGCCGAGGTCGCGCTTCTGCGCGGCGAGTGCGATCAGATCCTCGAAGCGCGCGATAGCGAGCGGCGGCGGACTCGGTTGCGCCTCGGGTAGACGCGCCACCGGATCGCTCGATGGCGCGAGCGCGGCGCGCGGCGCACCGCGCGAGGTCTCGACCCGCGGCGCCTCGAAGCGCGGGGCGGAAGCAGACGGCGCAGGGGCCGCTGCCGGCGCGCGGCCACGCGCGCCGCTCCCGGTCTCGTCGAGCGAACGGACCACCTCATCGGGTGTCGGCAGATCGGCGGCATGCGCGATGCGCACCAGCACCATTTCCGCGGCCGCGAGCGGGCGGCCCGCGGCGGCAACCTCGGCAATGCCTTTGAGCAACATCTGCCAGGTGCGCGAAAGCACGCGCATGGAAAGCTTTTCCGCACAGGCGCGTCCGCGCGTGCGCTCGATCTCGATCAGCGAGCGGTCATCGGCGACCGCAGGCACGATCTTCACGCGGGTGACGAAATGCGTGAAATCGGCGAGATCGGTCAGCACCACCGCAGGATCGGCGCCGGTCTCATATTGCGCGCGCAACTCTGCGAGCGCCGCGGCGATGTCGCCGCGCATCAGCGCCTCGAACAGCTCGATCACCCTTGCCCGGTCGGCAAGTCCCAGCATCTCCCGCACGTCCTCGCCCCGCACCGGCCCCGCCGCATGCGCGATGGCCTGATCCAACAGTGAGAGCGCGTCGCGCACCGAGCCTTCCGCCGCGCGGGCGATCAGAGCGAACGCCGCCACTTCGACCTCGACGCCCTCCTTGCTCGCGATCGTTTCGAGGTGCTTCACCAGCAGATCGGCATCAACGCGGCGCAGATCGAAGCGCTGGCAGCGCGACAGAATGGTGATGGGGACCTTGCGGATTTCCGTCGTCGCAAAGATGAACTTGGCGTGCGGCGGCGGCTCCTCCAGGGTCTTGAGCAGCGCGTTGAAGGCCTGCGTGGAGAGCATGTGAACTTCGTCGAGAATGTAGACCTTGTAGCGCGCGCTGACCGGCGCATAGCGGATCGCGTCATTGATCTGACGTACGTCGTCGACGCTGTTATGGGACGCGGCATCCATCTCGATGACGTCGATGTGCCTGCTCTCCATGATGGCTTGGCAATGCACGCCGAGCACCGGCATCTTGATGGTGGGCCCGGCAATGGAGCCGTCGGGAAGCTCGTAATTGAGCGCCCGCGCGAGAATGCGCGCGGTCGTCGTCTTGCCGACGCCGCGCACGCCGGTGAGGATCCACGCTTGCGGGATACGCGCGGTTTCGAACGCGTTGGAAAGCGTGCGCACCATCGCGTCTTGGCCGATCAAGTCGTCGAAGGTGGCGGGACGGTACTTGCGCGCGAGCACCCGGTATGACGCATCGCTCGCCAGCCGATCACCGAGGACGAGACCGGGCTCGGACTGCTTCGTGCCCTTGCTCATAATGCCATCCGGTCCGCCGTCCGACGCGTTTTGAGTCTTCGCGCTTCGCATGGGGGAAAGGTGGGAGGCTGACGAGCGACCCGAACCGCGCTCGTTAGGGCTGCTTCCTTCCGGACCTGACCCGGTTGGCGAGTGGCTCGTCCACCGCCAACCTCCCGCCTCTATATCGGCGCAACGCAGCGAGAATGCAAGCGCCGGCCGAGCGCGGTCCACCGCTTAGCTCGCGCTTGATGCCGATCCTGCCTTACGAACATCGCGACGACCCGCGAAGGGATCCCCGCAACCCCCGTCGCTTTGCTGACCGCGCGGACGCGCTTGCGTTGTGAAGCGTCGGATGGCAGAGCACCACCAGCGTGGACGCCCCGCCGGAGCAATTTCATGTCGCCTCGCCCCGATCTCGGCCCCAAGCCGCGTCTCGGTTATGCGGCAAGCTCGATCGAGCGCGCGGCCGAGCTGCGCACGGACGCTGCCGCGCTCGCGGCGCTCGAGAATGATCGACATGCGCGCGCCTACCTCGTCGCCGGCGACTCGGTGATCCTCAAAAACACCGCCGACGTTGCCGATCCCCTGTTCAACCTGGCCGAAGCGCGCACCTTCGGCCGCACCGCCGAGGTCGTTTTTCTCGGTCTCAGCAACGGCGCGCCGAGATTCACGATTGCGCTCGAGCCGCAAGCCGCGGAGACGTTCAAGGCGCGTGACGAATTCGTCGTAACCGATCTGCGCTCGATCGCGGTGCGCGGCCTGGTCGAAGCCGATCATCTTGCCCCGCTCGCGGAAGGCAAGGCGCTGCTCAACTGGCATGCGCGCCATCGCTTTTGCTCCACGTGCGGGGCCGCGACCGAAGTCGTCGAAGGCGGCTGGCGGCGCGATTGTCCCTCCTGCCGCGCGCCGCATTTCCCCCGCACCGATCCGGTGGTGATCATGCTTGCGATCGCGGGCGAGCGTTGCGTGCTCGGCCGCTCGTACCGCTTCCAACCCGGCATGTGGTCGTGCCTCGCGGGCTTCGTCGAGCCGGGAGAGGCGATTGAAGACGCGGTGCGGCGGGAAACGCGCGAAGAAGCCGGCATCGTTTGCGGCCGCGTGCGCTATTTTGCCTCGCAGCCATGGCCGTTTCCGACCTCGCTGATGATCGGCTGCCACGCCGAGGCTTGCTCGCGTGAGATCGTCATCGACCGTTCGGAGCTCGACGATGCGCGCTGGTTCGACCGCGAGGAGGTCGCGGCCATGCTGCTGCGCCGTCATCCGGACGGCTTGAGCACGCCGCCCAGCATGGCGATCGCCTATCACATCATCCGCGCCTGGGTGGAGGAAGAGGTTTCCTTTGACTAGCCTCCTTCGTCGTCGTTCGCACTCGTTCGCTGATAGTCACAAAAGACCCTGTGAATATGGCATTTCTCGCTCATTTTTCGTCTTTACACATTCGACGTCCTTCGCCATAGTCCGCAAGAGCGTCATGGGTACACTTGTGGGTGTAGCAGGTGGGAGTAATGGCCAGGACGACGGGACGGCTGACGGCGCTCAAGGTGGAGAGGGCAAAGCGGCCCGGCATGTATGCCGACGGCGGCGGACTCTACTTGCAGGTCACAGAAGGCGGGGCTTCGTGGGTGTACCGCTACATGCTCGCGGGGCGAGCGCGGGAGATGGGGCTCGGACCGCTCGCGCTCTACGGTCTATCGGAGGCGCGCACGGTGGCGCAGGACGCCCGTAGGCTTCGTCACCAGGGCATCGATCCGATTGAGGCCCGACGCGCCGCGCGTGCGCAGACGCGGCTCGACGCCGCCAAGACGGTGACGTTTCAGCAATGCGCCGAGCGGTATATCGCCTCGCACCGCGCCGGATGGCGTAACCCTAAGCACGCCGAGCAGTGGGAGAGTTCGCTCCGGCGCTTCGCGTTCCCGGTCATCGGCGCGCTATCGGTGCAGGCAATCGATACCGCGCTGGTGATGAAAGTCATCGAGCCGATTTGGGAGGAGAAAACGGAAACGGCAAGCCGCGTGCGAGGGCGCATCGAGAGCATCCTCAGTTGGGCAAAGGTCCGCGGCTACCGCACAGGCGAGAACCCGGCAAGGTGGAAGGATCACCTCAACAATCTGCTGCCGGAACGCAGCAGGGTGCGCAAGGGCGAGCACTATGCGGCCATGCCCTATGACGACCTGCCCGCGTTCCTGATTGAGTTGCGCAAGAAACAGGGGATCGACGCGCGCGCGCTCGAGTTCACGATCCTAACGGCCGCACGTGTCAGTGAGGTCGTAGGAGCACGTTGGTCCGAGATCAGCGGGGATGTGTGGACTATTCCGGCCGAGCGCATGAAGGGCAGCAAGTCCCATCGCGTGCCGCTATCCCGGCGAGCGATGGAATTGCTCGAAGCACTGCCATACAACCGAGAGTTGATTTTCCCCGGCCCGAAATTCGGCCGCGCGCTCAACATCAACGCGCCACGGAAGCTGCTGATTGGCATGGGCCACCGCATCACCGTTCACGGCTTCCGATCGAGCTTCCGCGATTGGGCAGCCGAGCGAACGAACTTTCCGAGCGAGGCTGCCGAGATGGCGCTGGCGCATGTCGTCGGCAGCAAGGTCGAAACCGCATATCGCCGCGGCGACATGTTCGAGAAGCGACGACGGCTGATGCAGCAATGGGCGACATTCTGCACCACTGCGCTCGCGAAAGACGCGGCGAGCAACGTCGCGCCGATGCGGCGGATGGGCTAACATCAAAGCTCTCTTTCATTGAGGGAGGCAACATGAACGACGAAACCAAACCCGCCGATCCGTGGGAGCGGACTAAAGCTTGGGCCGATAAGAACCGCACAATTTCCGGCGCGCTTGTTGGCGGCGCGGCCGGGACGATCCTGCCGGTGATCGGGACAGTGATCGGCGCGATCTTGGGCGCGGGGATTGGATTTGCCTCATCGAAGGAAGGAAAAACCGTCGTCGAGAAAATCCGGTCTTCGACCGCTTCGCGTTTGAGGGCAACAAAAAGGTCAAGGACGAGTAGGCTCAAGTCCGAAATCCAATCGAAGGAGCGCGGCACCGATCACCGTGTCAGTTAGCGGCGGCTAGGCCGATCACCGAACGCGCGGCTCCGTACCGCGCTGCCGCCGCGACAACCATGCGGATGTACCATGCGGAGGTGCGGTGTGCCGCGCGCCAAACCATTCAATCGCTCGCACTTGAAAAAGCGGCAGGTATCGTTGGAGGTTGATCCACACTTAATCAAGACGCTGATTGATAAGGTTCCCTTAGTAACTGACGAGGCTATAAGGTCAAACCTTGAGTACGAGCTAAAGCCGGCAATAAGGGCGTATCGGGTGAGAATGCTGGCTGATAGCCAAGAGCGCCCGGCGCGGATAGTTGCCGCCTTAAAACGCGGACTCAACCCTGCAACGAGTCTGTTGGAGTGGCTCAACTCGCTTCCTCAAAGCCTTCGCCAAGAGTTGCGAGCAGGCGGCGTTGAATTATTGCTGCACGAGCTGGCCATTCTGACCCAAAGGCTAAAGACCAGAGTAGAAGATCGAGTCTGTTATTGGCAGGGGCACGTTGAGACTCACCGACCGGCTGGCGAAGGCGACGCAAGCCTGGATTTGCGGCGATCCTTGACTGAAATCATCACTAAACGTCTGTCGGATGCGCCCGCAGCAGCAGAGCGGCAAAAACGCGCCAACGAACGAAGGCGGCGCCGTTGGGTCGCAGACGCTTGCAGGGAGATTGGCGCCAGATATCCCAACGAGAAAAAGAACCGACGGCGATTTACGGGGGAACGCTAACTCACAAAGCTCGTGCGTGGCATTTAAGCTGCGGTTTCTCGAACAGCAATGATGTACCGTTAAATCGGAAACGTTCTGCTGTGCGACTCTCAAAATTATGAATGATGGTGAGCCATTGCGACTTAGAGCGGTGGCATCGATGCACTCCCCATCTATTCGGCGCAACGAGAACAGCGGCGCAAGGGAAACAATAGACAGCGCAATCAATCCTATCACGGTGACGGTTTCGACAGGACGCAGGATCAGCGGATTAGGCAACACGACACTCTGGAAACTCATAAAGAACGGCGATCTTCAAGTCGTCCGCGTCGGCCGCCGCACCCTCATTACAATGGCCTCTTTGCAGGCGTTGCTCGCGCCGCGAGGCCTATCTCAATTTGGACCTCGCCGCCGCGGCCGGCCGCGCAAGCTCCCGCAGCCCGAGGCGAGCGAGTGAGCCCTCGTGTCATGACTGCCTGTCGACCTTCCATCATTGGTCTTGCTGTTGTGTTTGATCGGCCCTGCGATCGTGTCAATTTGTGCTGCACAAAAAATCGTCTCGGCAAAATCGCCCCTGGGATTGGCTCGCAAGGTGCAAATCTGGTCTGCTCAAACTGTGGCGCACATCGCGGCTATCTTTCTCAAGAAATAGCGACGCAGATCTCCGACATCGTCAGCAAATTTGGGCCGCTCGACGCGCCGATAATTCTTCGCGCGGGAGGCAAAAATGAACAAGCCTAATCCATTTCTCGAACTCGCCGAGCGCCACAAGCCATCATCAGTCAAGGGGTGCGTTCTCGCAGTCGGACGGTGGCCAAGCCCACGTGAGCAACATGATGACGAGGCACAACTCTCCGCTCATGCAAGGCCGCGCGCGCGCCAAGCGTTTGCTAACCCGCCCGGCGAGGATAGCGCGAAATTGCAGACGCTGATCGCAGAACTCGACGCGCTGACTCTCGAAATCCTTCGGCAGCTCGCCGCCTTCTTCGCGGGAACCACTGACACACCGCCGCTGCTACCCTCTTTGTCGCCCGCATCCCGCCAATCCATCATGACGTTGCGTGCCAAAGGCGGCCTCGCGAAGCTCGTTGTCGAAATCGCAGCCCATGCCCAAAAGGCGCACGCGAAGACAACTTCTCTCATTCAGCGCCAGCGCACAGCTTCGTCGCATCTGCGCGACAAAGGCGAGGCGACCGCTATCTGTCGCCACATCGAGCAGGAGAACCAACCATGACCAACGCACTAACGAGTACCATCAATCGTTCCACTGGCGTTGCGCTCGCAACGAACGTGTCGCCATGGCGCGAGGCAATAAACGACGAGGGCGGCGCCAGCTTCGAAAACTTCCTGAAATTCAACAAGGGCGAGTGGCTACTTGGTGAAGAAGGAAAAAAGGTTCCTGAAGGGGCCACCTTTATCGCAAATATGGAAGACTACTATCGTGGCTGGGTACGATGGTGGGACGGTAAACCAACCGATCATCTCATTGGTCGAGTGATTGATCGCCACCGCGTACCCGCTCGTGAGGAGCTGGGCGACCTTGATGAAAGCAAGTGGGAAATTGAACCCAACGGAGCGCGGCGCGATCCGTGGGCAAGGACCGTTTATCTCGTCATGCGTGACCTGAGCAGCGACGAGATCGTTTGCTTTACAACTTCTAGCGATGGTGGGCGGAAGGCCCTCGTAAAGCTGGCCGACCGCTATGATCGGCTCAGGAACCGCTACAAGGCAAAAATGCCGGTGGTGTGCCTGGAGTCAGAGTCTTACCAGCACAGCGTCTACGGCAAAATTCTGAAGCCGAGATTTCGCGTCGTGGACTGGGCCTACTGGGACGACGAAACGGCAGCCGATCCCGACGGCGCACTGCAACTGCAGAACGCCGCCGAGATGGATGACGCAATTCCGTTTTGATGAGGCACTTGGGCGGGCTGTCGTGGAGGCGACAGCCCGTCCGTTTATTTAGGAAACGTCGTGTCTATTGCCAATCTACCAGATTTGCAATCCCTTGCCCGCGCGCTCGGCGGGGAAGTGACCGGCAATCAGGTCTTGGCCCCAGGTCCGGGCCATTCGGCCAAAGATCGCAGCCTGTCTGTGAAATTGGACCGCAGCGCGCCAGATGGTTTTATCGTCAATTCGTTTTCCAACGATGATCCGATCGTATGCAAAGACTACGTTCGCTCCAAAGCTTGCATTGCGGCGTTCAAGCCTAACGGTGCCCGCAGGCTAACCTTCGATATCAAACAGGTGATTGCTGCCCAACTCAGTGGCGGTGAACCGAAAGGCAGGATTGTCGCAACTTATGACTATGCCGACGGAAATCGCACGTTGCTCTTTCAGGTGATCAGGCTCAAGCGGAAAGATTTTCGCCAGCGTCGGCCCGACGGCAAGGGCGGTTGGATCTGGAGCGTCGGCGAACGACGCGTCCTATATCGCTTGCCCGAACTGCTGCAATCTCCCGATGCCGCGGTCTTCGTGTGCGAAGGCGAAAAAGACGCCGATCGCATCGCCTCGCTTGGGCACTGCGCGACCACCGTTGCATGTGGGAACTGGACGGACGAATGCGTCCAGGCGTTAGCTGGTCGCGACGTCCTCATCCTCGAGGACAATGACGAGGCCGGCCGCAAAAAGGCGCAGGACACGGCAACTGCGCTTTCTGGCACAGCAAAGACGATCCGCATCGTACGGCTGCCAGATTTGCCCGAAAAGGGCGACGTGTCCGATTGGCTCGACGCGGACGCGGGCAACAGCGAAAAGCTCGTCGACGTGTGCTTCGCCACGCCGTTATGGACGCCGGAGACAAGTCCCGCCGCGATGGCGCCGCCGGTCCCGATAAGTACCGGCCTGCAATTCGCGCGGATGAGCGAAGTGGAGGCCAAGCATGTGGAATGGCTTTGGCAGGAACGTCTTGCACTCGGCAAGCTTACGTTGCTTGCAGGCGAGCCAGGAATCGGGAAGTCCCAGATCTCACTCGACGTGGCCGCTCGCATATCGATTGGCGACAATTGGCCAGATGGAGGGGGTGCGCCGCTCGGCAGCGTCATAATTCTCAGTGCCGAAGATTCGGCAAATGACACCTTGCGTCCACGCCTCGAAGCAGCCGGCGCCGCCCTTGAGCGCATTCACGTCCTCACGGCCACCCTGGTCGAAGGCAAGCCAGCAACCTTTAGTCTGCAGGCCCACCTCGAAATGCTTGGCAACAAACTCGCCGAGCTTGGCGACGCCGCGCTCGTCATGATCGATCCCATCACCTCATACATGGGCCGGATCGACGGCCATCAAACAGTCGACGTCCGTGCCGTCCTCGAGCCCCTCGCCGCATTCGCGGAAAAACACGACGTTGCGATCCTGGCTATCTCGCACCCGCCCAAGGCGACACAAAGCAAGGCCCTGCACGCCGTGACCGGTAGCCTCGCCTTCGTCGCCGCCGCGCGCCTGGTGTTCATCGCCACGAGGGAACCGCAAAGCGAACGGCGGCTGTTCTTGCCGGTGAAGAACAACCTCGGTCCGCTTGCCGCTGGCCTCGGCTTTAGCCTGGCGCAGATTTTCATCGGCAACGACATTCTGGCTTCACACGTGGTCTGGGACAGCGCGCCCGTCACCACCACTGCCGACGAAGCGGTTGCGGCCGCCAACAACGTAGGAGCCACAGCCATGAACGAAGCCAAGGATTTTCTGCGCGACGAGCTGGCCGACGCGCCCCGAAGCGTTCCGGACATTAAGAAGGCGGCAGTAGCTGCTGGACTGTCTTGGCGAACCGTCGAGCGCGCTAAGGCCGACCTCAAGGTGAGATCGTCTAAGGGTGGCATCAACGAGGGTTGGTTGTGGGAACTGCCGAAGGCCGCCAAAGACCCCCACGAAGACCGCCACTCTTAGGAATTTGGCTTTCTTCGAAGACCGCCAAGGAAACATCGAAGAAAGCCAATATTCTTCGAAGACCGCCAATATTTAGAGTGTGGCGGTCTTCGGTTGGCGGCCTTCGGGGGTGGGACACCCGACCGACTAGGGCGATGCGCCTCGTATTGTGGGCTCTGCGAGGCCGTCATCACGTTCGGTCAGACCGGCGAGTGACAAAAAGGGGCTGCTTCGGGTGAATTACTCGCTTCCACTGACCTCCAGCACCAGCCCAACCCGATTTTAAAAATCCCCGCGCAGTGCGAGCGGGGACTCAAAATTTAGATCTCCCTGTCCGGTAGGGGGACCCTTTTTCCCGAGTTCTGCGCCGCTGGGTAGATCGGCTGACATCGATGCGACGCAATCGGCGCGTGAGCGACGGACACGGCTTCCGCCTGCCCCTGCTGATATCGCTCGGGAAATCGCGCAAGAGGTAAGTACACCCACAAACTGCCCCACAAGGCGTGGCTACTCATCGATTGCAGAGGCTGTGATTTGCACCGTCTGCATTGTTCGCTGTTCAGTTGTTCGGCAGCATGTCGTTGCAAAACTGAAGTGTTCCCCGTTCCTCCGATTTGCTGTGGGCAGGGACCAAGAGCGTTCAGTCGCGGCGCCTCATTCAATCACCTCGTCGGCGCGGGCGAGCACTCAGGCCCGTCGTGCATGTTGATCGCACTTACATCCACCCCGACTGACGACGCCGCGGATTGGATGACGGCAAACTGACCAATGCCAGCTACTATGGCTGGATCGCGCAGCACCGCCGCCCGCGTCACACCCGGTGCGATCTCTTTGAGCAGCTCCAGCCATTTCGTGCTCAAACCGTATTCGAACATCATAAAGCCAGTGGCGTTGCCGCCGGGCTGAGCCAGGCTTTCTACAAACCCAGAGCCGACAGGATCGGGCACGCTCACAAATACGATCGGCACCGTTCGGGTTGCCTGCAATATAGCTGCAGCCGCACTCCCGCTCGCTACAATGACGTCGGGTGCAAGCGCGGCCAATTCGGTCGCTGCGCTTGCAATGGCGCCCGCATCTCCAGCAGCCCAGCGAGCGTCGATCTGCAGGTTACGGCCCTCGATCCAGCCGAAACGCTGCAGTCCCTGCCGAAGCGCCGCAAACCGGGTTTGAGCCTCTGCATCGTCGGGAGCAGTGGGGGCGAGCACGCCGATGCGCCGCATCCGCTCAGGCTGTTGCGCGCGCGCCGCGCGCGGCCATGCCGCCGCGCCGCCGATGAGCATGATGAACTCGCGCCGCCTCACTCGATCACCTCGTCGGCGCGGGCAATGAGCGTCGGCGGAATTTCAACGGCGAGCGCCTTGGCGGTCCTCAGGTTGATCACCAGCTGGTATGTGGTTGGTGCCTGCACCGGCAGATCAGCGGGCATGGCGCCCTTCAAAATGCGATCGACATAGGATGCCGCCCGCCGAAATAGGTCTCTAACCTCGAATCCGTAAGAAACCAGGCCACCGCTTGCGGCGTAGTAGCCGTATCCATAGATCGCCGGCAATCGGTGCCGAGCGGCTGCCCCGATGATAAACTCGCGATGAGTGGTCATGAATGCGCTCGGCACGACAATGAGGCTGCTATTCGGCTCGTGCGCGGCAGTAGCGATTACACGTTCAATTTCCGCGGCGTCGTGGACGGGGGTGACGATCAGCTTCACGGCCAATGAAGCCGCCGCCGCCTCAATCCATCGGAAGAATAGCGGGAAGTACGGAGCCGTCGCCGGGTTATAGATAATGACGATTCGCACCAGCGATGGTGAAATCTCTTTGAGCACTTCGACCCATTTGCCGCCCATTGAAAACTCAAAAGACGTGAACCCCGTGACGTTGCCACCCGGCTGCGCCATGCCTGCGACGAAGCCTTGTCCGATTGGATCGGCAACATTCACAAACACGATCGGAACGGATCGGGTCTCCCGCCACACCGCCTCCAAAGCAGGCGTTGCGGCGGCCACGATTAGGTCTGGGTTGAGGGCCATCAACTCCGCCGCGTAAGAGCTCGTAGGCTCGAGGTTGCCGCTGGCCCAGCGATAATCGAAGCGGGCGGTGCTGCCATCGATCCAACCGTGTTCCTTGAGACCTTGCAGGAGGGTTCTGATCCAGGCTTGTGCTTCCGGATCGTCCTCGGCATATGCCATCAGCACGCCGATGCGCCGCATCTGCTTCGTCTGCGCGCGCGCCGCGAGCGGCCACGACGCCGCCGCGCCGCCGAGAAGCGTGATGAACTCGCGACGCCTCATGGGGCTGACCCCAAGGCCAAGGATCACGGACGAAGTATAGCAGGTCTTGGAGTGCTCAGTGGCGCGCATCGCAATAAAAAGCGGCCCGCTCATGTCCCGCGACGAGGTTGACGCGCTGCTCGCGCGCCCCGTCGGCCGCCGTGTCTCGCGCGACCGCTGCATTGCGGGAGTTAAGTCCCCTCGCTTCTCTAATCGGCCGCCTCCGTCAATATGCCGTATCTATCTGGGTTACTCCTAACTTTATGATACTCGCCTCGCCCACGACCAAGACGAGCAGCATGATGATGATCCAGCAGAGAAACAGTTCGTAAGTCGTCATCTCCATCCGGGTGCCCTTTTGAAACCGGGAGGGTGGACGCATTACTTCGCGTTTCTTTGCAGCACTTCCTTTTTGTGCATGACGCCGCGAAGCGGTGAGGGGACGTTTGCCGGTTGGGTGAGCGATTCGCAGGTCCTACGCAACCACGAGATCATCCGCAAATACTCGCTATCCGCTACATCCTTGAGATGATGGTCGGCCGTGCTGTCGAGTTCAGTAAACATCAATGCCTCTCCCGAGGGATCTATGACGCA
>Ga0306920_100001528_pt1 | contig 28872 bp, 22 predicted proteins | sample flu12Cox44000170_FD_204666 | JGI IMG/M metagenome (GOLD analysis project Ga0306920, IMG submission 204666) | Lab enrichment of tropical soil microbial communities from Luquillo Experimental Forest, Puerto Rico - flux4day.12C.oxic.44.000.170 (v2)... | ecosystem: Environmental > Terrestrial >... | reverse complement strand
TCGCGACCAGCGCGTGACGCAGCTCCCGCTCGTCTTCGTCTCCGCCGTCGGGCAGCGCCAGCCAGCGCAGCAGGAGCGGCAGCGTGAGCCCGCCGCCGATCAGCGTCACCAGCACCACCGACAGCGTCAGGAAGATCACCAGGTCCCGGTGCGGCAGCGCCGCGCCACTGGCCAGCGTCACCGGGATCGCCAGCGCAGCCGCGAGCGACACGGCGCCGCGCAGCCCCGACCAGGCCGCGATCAGGGCGTGCTTCCAGTCCGGAGCCTCGTGCTCGGCTGCGCCGCCGATCCACGGCGCGTACGACTGGGCGAACGTCCAGGCGAAGCGCGTCGCGAACACCGTCGCGTTCACCAGCAGCGCGTACCAGGCCAGCTCCTGGCAGGAATACGTCGAGAGCACCGTGCGAGCGAGCTCGTGCAGCTGCAGGCCGACCAGCACGAACAAGAGCGCGTTGGCCAGGAACACGGCGGTGTCCCAGTAGCCGCTCAGCTGAAGCCGCGAGGCCGGCGTCAACACCAGCGGCGTCCAGCGGTTCACGGTGATTCCGGTGAACACCACCGCAAGCACGCCCGAAAGCCCGAGCTTCAGCGCCGAGACGTACACCAGGAACGGCAGCGTGAACGAGATCGCGCCCTGCAGGTCGGTGTCCTGGATCCGCCGCCACGCTTCGACCGCAACCCGGCCGAGCGCCAGCCCGAGCGCGACGCCACCGAGCCCGGCGATCACCGAGCGGCCGACGCTGCGCTGAAGGTCGAACGAGCCCGTGGTGACCGCCGCGAGCGCGGCCACGAACAGGATCAGCGCCGAGGCGTCGTTCAGCAGGCTCTCGCCCTCGATGATCGCGATCACGTGCCGCGGGATGCGCATGCGCTCGAGCACCGGCACCGACGCGAGCTCGTCGGTCGGCGCGACGATCGCGCCCAGCACCGTTGCCATCGGCCAGCCGAGCTCCGGAATGCTCGCGTGCGCGATCGCGGCGACCGCGAACGTGGTCACGAGCACGAGCCCGATCGCGGGCGCCCAGATCCGCGCCGCGTTGGCCCGCATCGCGTCGGTGGGAGCGGTCACCGCCTCCCAGTACAGGAGCGGCGGCAGGAAGATCACCAGCACCAGGTCCGGCTCCAGCCGCACCCGCGGCAGCCCCGGGATGAACCCCAGCACCAGCCCGCCGAGCACCAGGGGAATCGGGTAGGGCAGGTCGACGCGCCGCCCGAGCACGACGAGCGGAATGCTGACCAGGAACAGACCGATCAGGATCCAGATCTCGTCTTGCGCCATCTCGATGGACCGACCCGAGCGAGTCTATCAGAGCTGACGGCCTTCCAATTCCGAAGAAAGCAAGTGGGATCGGACGCTCCGGCGATGAGTCTCTCGTCGAGACGAGACCACTCCAACACTCAGGTGTTCGGGCGCGCAGGGCGGCGTTTCTGCCACGGGAACTGGCGCGTCGGTCGCTAGCGGCTCCGCTCCCTGCGCCGGGAGGGCGGCGCGCGATATGATCGCGCGCATGATCACCCTGCCACACCACGTCGAGTTCCTGTCGGACGCCTGGCTCGAGCAGGCGCGCCGCCATCTCGAGCGCGAGCTCGAGCTGCGCAGGGAGCGGCTTGCCGGCGCCGCGTTCTCGGTCTCGGAGCGCTTCACCCATGCGCCGCCGCACCTCGGGCTCCCGGGCAACGTCGCGCAGTGGAGCCTGCGCTGCGACGGCGAGAAGGCGCAGCTCTCGCGCGATTTCGACGAGCGCGCCGACGTGGTGGTCGAGGGCGAGTACCAGGTCGCGCTGAAGGCGGCGCAGTCCGTCGGTGCGCTCGCACCCGGCGTGATGGAGAAGACCTTCCGCGAGATCGTCCACCGCCACGGCAAGGACGCGCTGCGCATGCGCGGCATGCTGAAGCCGCGGGCTGCGCGCGAGCTGCTGGGCCTGCTGCACGACCACCTGGCGCGCCGCACGGTCGAGAACCCGGACCTGGCCCACCGCGCCGAGCGCCTCGGCATCGCGGGCAAGCTGCGCGAGATGGAGGAGCAGGGCTACACCGTTCTGGAACGCGCGATCAGCCCGGAGTTCGCCGACGAGCTGCGCGACGCCACCCTGCGCGCCCTCCTACCGCACAACACCTTCACGCTGCAGTGGATGCTCTACCAGGGGCCGGAGTTCGAGCGCATCGCGCAGAACGCCGAGCTGCTGACGCTGATCGACGCGTCGCTCGGCCGCGGCGCGGTGATCGGCTCGCTGAGCTCGATCCGCCGCGGCCCCGGCCCCGGCCAGATCCCGCTCCACACCGACTACTCCATGGTGCCCGAGCCGTACCCGGAGTTCGCCATGACCGGCGTCGGGGTGTGGGCGTTCGAGGACTGGACGGTCGCCTCCGGCCCCACCTGGATCGTCCCCGGCAGCCACCGGCGGCGCCGCGGCCCGCGGCCCAACGAGAGCAAGGAGGGCGGTGTCGCGATCGAGATGCCCAAGGGCTCGGTCGTCTACTTCACCCACGGCGTGTGGCACTGGCAGGGCGACCGCACCGAGCCCGGAGAGCGAGTCACTCTCCACTCACACTTCAACCGCGGCATCCTGCGCAGCCTCGAGCCCAAGCGCGTCGACGTGCAGATGATGCACCGCAACGCGCCGCGCCTCGGCGAGATGCTCGGCGAGGACGACTGGTTCGACAAGCTCTCCGCGTCGGGCCGCGACCAGGTGCGCGCGGCATACATGGTCCGGCTGCAGGCGTTCACGGACAAGAAGAAGCAGGAGCTGTTGTAGGCATGAAGCTCTCGAGGCGGATCGCGATCGTCACCGGCGGAGCGCGCGGCATCGGCGCAGGCATCGCCCGCTGCCTCGCGGCGGAAGGGGCGGCCGTGGGCATCGTCGACATCGACGGCGCCGAGGCGGAGAAGACGGCTGCGACGCTCGGGCCGCGCGCGCTCGGCGTGGCCGCCGACGCCTCGGACGAGAAGGCGATCGCAGAAGCGACCGAGCGCATCTGCCGCGAGCTCGGCGGGCTCGACCTCTTCGTCAACAACGCCGGCGCCGGAACCGGCGTGATCCGGCCCGAGGACATCCCGACCGGTCCCGGGCTCGAGAACCTCCCGCAGGCGTCGTGGGACTCACAGCTCGCGAACAACCTGCGCACCACCTTCGCGGGCAGCAAAGCCGCGATCCCGCGGCTGCGCGCGGGCGGCGGCGGCGCGATCGTCAACATCGCCTCGATCGCCGCGCTGGTCCCGTCGCCGCAGCTCGCCGCCTACGGCGCGGCGAAGGCCGGCGTCGTGCACCTCACCCGGTCACTCGCGCTCGAGCTCGGCCCCTCGAACATCCGCGTGAACGCGATCTGCCCGGGCTTCCTGTGGACGCGCGCGTGGGAGGCGCTCGCCGGCGTGATGAAGCTCACACGACCCGAGTTCGCCGCTCTCTCGCCGCGCGAGATCTTCCTCGCCGCCGTGAAGCAGGCGACGCCGCTCGGACGCGAGCAGACGCCCGAGGACATCGGCAAGCTGGTGTGCTTCCTCGCCAGCGACGACGCTGCGAACATCACCGGCCAGGAGATCAAGGTCGACGGCGGCATCACGCTGCGCACCGGAACGGGCGGCTAGGCACACGCCGCCGCTCAACGTCGATCGCGCAGCGCCTCCGCGAGCTCCGCCTTCGACTCCTGCATCGCGCGCCGAAGCGCTTCGAAGTGCCAGGAGAACAAGGAGCGGTGGTCGACCTTGGCGTCCGAGGGCGGTGGAATGAGGTTGAAGCTGAAGGCTCCGTGGCGGCCATAGACCATCGCTGAGCTCGTGTAGAGCGAGACGTACCGGTGGAGCTCACGGGACAGCTGCTTGTGCCAGACGACATCGCCACTCGCGCCGTCCCGGAGCGTCAGGTCCAGGCTCACCTCTGCAGTTGTCTTCGCCATCGGAACCGGCAGGAGCCACAAGAGGACGCCCGCCATGCCCAGCCCGAATGAGGTCGTGGACATGCGGAGCGGCGTGCTCTTCAGGGCCCCTCGAAGCACGTAGTCCGAGTGCGGGCCTTCGGCCTCCGCGAGATATTCGATCTTCTGGAACAGGCCCGTCGCGGCGATGTCCGCACCGACGGCTCGCGCGAAGCTGTTCGGGTAGTAGTACTGTTCGAACGGTGGAGCGACGTTCTGCGTCGCGCCCATCGTGATCCCACTCCCGGACTCGACTCCTTCGCTCTGGATGCGGACGCTCTCGTCGAGCCGCTCGAAGCGCATCGTCACGTAGGGGAGCAACGGGACGTACGTGAGGAAGACGCGCCCTTGCTTGTCGTAGTAGCGAGGATCTCGTTCTTCCGAGAATGGCTCGATGGCGAGCGTCCGAGGCGCGGCGGGGGAGACCAGGGCCGTCTGGTTGACGTCGTAGCCGGTCGAGAACGTCGGCGTCAGCTGGCAAGCCAGGGTCAGACAGCTGCACAGCGCCGCGATCAAGCGAGCCCGAGACCTTGCGGACCGATGTCTGTCTTCGAGCTGCATGCGGCGTGGCGCAGTCTACACCATTCGGTGCCGCTCGTTTCCATCCATGGTCCTCTGCGCCTCCCTCGCCGCTCCGCCGCTCAAGCCCGGTCGCTGCCGGACCGATGCGTACTCTCGGGGTCGCAGCTCGCCAGGGAAGAGCTCGCGGCAGCGAGGAGTTCCCATGGAAACGCGTGTGACGGGCTGGCGGCGTCTGGTGCTCGGTGTGCCCGAGCAGGAACCGGCCGCGCTGCCCGAGCCCGAAGCCAAGCCCGTCGTCTCCTCTCCGGACGCGGCGATCATCGAGCGCGGCGTCGAGATGAACGGCCGCCTGGTAGTCAAGCAGTCGCTCCGCATCGAGGGCGAGTTCCGCGGCGAGCTCGAGAGCGCCGCCAGCATCTTCATCACCGAGACCGGCGCAGTCGAAGCGCCGATCCGCGCGCGCTCGGTCGAGATCCACGGCGCCGTCGTCGGCAACGTCGTCGCCTCGCGCGAGGTCGTGATCCACGCGACCGGCCGCCTGCACGGCGACGTCGAGACGCCCTCGTTCGTGGTCACACGCGGCGCGACCTTCAACGGGCGGACGAAGATGTACCGGCCCGAGCGCAACCTGCAGACTGCCGCGCCAGCAGTGGACGCTCCGGCGCTCGAAGAACGAAACGCGTAAGGCTCAGCCCTTCCCGTATTGGTCGTGGTGGCGCCACCAGCCGCCGGGAGGCTCGTTCCGCCCCTTCGGCGCGCGGTCGAGCCACTGGTACATGCCCCAGAGGCCGTCCACCCCGCGCGCGTAGGCCGAGTAGGTGTGGTAGACGACGCCGTCCTCGAGCGCGAACGCGCTCATGCCGGGTCGCTCGCGCGCATAGGTCGCCAGGTCGGTCCCGACCATCGCGGCAAACCGCTCCGAGGTCTCCGAGCGCGTGCCTTCCCGCCGCGGCGGGTTCCGCCGGTAGTTGTAGTCGACGCTCCCCGCGCGCTGCTGCTCCTCGGTGACCGCGACGGCGAAGTCGGCGTTGAAGTCGCCGCCGAACGACGACGCCCAGGGGAACGTCCAGCCCATTCGCCGCTTGAACGCCTGCAGCTTGGCGAGCGGCGCCCGCGACACCGCCCAGAGCATCACATCGTGGTTCGCGAGGTGGACGGCCGAGCTGTTGAACCCGTCCGCGATCGCCGAGCACGACGGACACCCCGCGCTGTAGTCCGGCCCGAACATGAAGTGGTAGACCAGCAGCTGCGAGCGCCCGCGGAACAGGTCTGCGAGCGTGTTCGGGCCTTCGTCGGTGTCGAATCGATACGCCTCGTCGATCCGGACCCACGGCAGCTCCTGCCGCCGCTTCGCCAGCTCGTCGCTGCGCCGCGTGAGCTCCTTCTCCGCTTCGAGCAGCGGGAGCCGCGCTGCAAGCCACTCCTCGCGCGTTCCTGTCTTGTGCTTCGCCATCGTCTTCGCTCCATCGGCCCGAGAGCGGGCCATGCCAGAGAGTAATCACCGCGATCAGCGATATCAGCCCGTTTCGATTGACTTCCGCTTCGGATTGCGGCGAGATGCCGGTGCATGGCGTTGCCGCGCTTGCACCTGTTCGAGATCGCAGATCAATCGTGGTGTCCCCGAATCCTCCGCGAGGGACTCACTGATTACCTGCGGCAGCTCGAGTGGGGCTTCCGTCCCTACGACCTCTTGCTGCCGCGCCTGCGCGCCGCGCTCGCGCGCTGCGACGAAGAGCGCGTGCTCGACCTGTGCTCGGGTGCGGGTGGGCCGTGGCTGCCACTCCTGTCCTCGTGGGAGAAGAGCGGCGGTGGTCCGCTCGAGGTCCAGCTCAGCGACCAGCGTCCGAGCCCCGAGTCCTGGTCGCGCGCGGCGCAGGCTTCGCACGGGGCGATCCGCCCGATTCCCCAGCCGATCGACGCGCGCAACGTGCCGAAGGACATCCCGGGCTTCCGCACGCTATTTGCGGCGTTCCATCATTTTCGTCCCGAGGAAGGGCTCGAGATCATTCGCGACGCGGTGCGCCAGAAGCGAGGCATCGCGATCTTCGAAGTCACGCAGCGCACTCCGCGCGGGATCCTCGTTGCCTGCTTCGCCTGGCTGTTGGTGATGATCTTCACGCCGCTGATTCGCCCGGTGAAGCTCTCGCGCCTGGTCCTGACCTACCTGATCCCGCTCATCCCCGCTCTGGTCACGTGGGACGGCCTCGTATCGAGCCTGCGCAGCTACACGGCCGACGAGTTCGGGGAGCTCGTGCGCCAGGCCGGGGGAGACGTCTATGACTGGGAGATCGGGGAGATGCCGTACCCGTACGGCCCGTTTCCCACCTTCTACGCGATCGGAACTCCGCGCTCGAGCCAGACATGAGTGACGACATGGATCTGTTCGACGCGACGAGCTTCGAGAACGGGCCGCCGCACGCCTTCTTCGCAATGCTTCGAGCGCGGCCGGGCTTGCACTGGATTCCCGGCAGACCCGGGCGCGAGATGATGCCCATCCCCGCGCCCGGTGAGTCGGCGGCGGACATGCGCCCCGTCCCGATCGAGCCGTACCAGCGCGGCTTCTGGGTCGTGACTCGCTACGCCGACGTGGAGGCGGTCTCGCGCGACCACGAGCTGTACTCCGCCGAGCGGGGCAGCGTGGTGAACTCCGACATGGAGCCGGCGCAACTCGAGATGTTCCGGCAGCAGCTGATCAGCATGGACCCCCCGAAGCACACGCGCGTGCGCAAGCTGGTGAACCGCGGCTTCACGCCGGGCACGATGGCGAAGCTCGAGCCGCGCGTCCGCGCTCACGCGCACTCGATCGTCGACAAGATCGCGCGCACCGGCGAGTGCGATTTCGTGCAGTCGGTCGCTGCCGAGCTGCCCCTGCTCGTGATCGCCGAGCTGCTCGGCGTCCCGGTCGCCGACCGCTGGAAGCTGTTCGAGTGGAGCAACGCCCTGGTCGGCGCGGAGGACCCGGAGTACGGCACGCCCGAGGGCGCGCAGCGCGCGACCATGGAGATGTTCCAGTACGCTGGCTCGCTCGCCGAGAAGCGGCGGCTCGAGCCGCAAGACGACATCGTCTCGACCCTGATCCACGCGGACATCGAGGGCGAGAGACTCACCGAGAGTGAGTTCAACATGTTCTTCTTCCTGCTCGTCTTCGCGGGCAACGAGACCACGCGCAACGCGATTTCAGGTGGAATGCAAGCGCTGTGCGAGTTCCCCGACCAGCGCCAGCGGCTGCTGGCAGAGCCGGGGCTCTTCGCGAGCGCCGCGGATGAGATCGTGCGCTGGGTGTCTCCCGTCATGCAGTTCCGGCGCACGGCCACGCGGGACACCGAGCTCTCGGGTCAGGCCATCCGCGAGAACGACAAGGTCGTCATCTACTACGGCTCAGCGAACCGCGACGAGCGCGTGTTCCCTCGCGCGAGCCATTTCGACGTGGCGCGCCAGCCCAACCCCCACCTGGGCTTCGGCTTCGGCGTCCACTACTGCCTCGGTGCTGCACTCGCGCGCATGGAGATTCGCGTCATGTTCGAGGAGCTCTTGCCGCGCTTGCCGGACGTCGAGCTCGCGGGGCGAGTCAGACAGCTCCGCTCGAACTTCATCAACGGCATCAAGTCCATGCCGGTGCGCTTCACGCCGGAGGGCTGATCGGGATTCGCCACAATCGCCGGGACAGCTTGGCGGCGGGAGCGGGCCCTTCTGGCAGTTGGGGACGGGGCAGAACAGCTCGCACTCAAGATCGATTCTCCGCCAGCCGATCCGAGCTCTGTCGGAGGTGCGAGTCGCCGATGGCAAACGCCAAAGGCACTGTGATGATCGGGCTGGTCAAGGCGCTCCGGCGCGAAAAGGCGCGCGCGCGCGAGCTGATCCCGCCCGAGCTCGCGCACTATCTCGATGAGCGGGTCGTGCTTGCCGCCTGGTACCCGCTCGAGGATTTCATCGCGTTCTTGCGGCTGATCGAGAGGGTCGCCCCGAGCCCGGGCGGCTGCGAAGAGCGCGGACGGCTGGCAGCGCGTGAGCACATGGCGGGTGCCTATAGCCGTCTGAGCCAGACGACGCATCGGCGCGCCACCTTCAGCCTCCTCGCCTCGATGTTCGACAGCGGCCAGATGACCGTGGTAGAGCGCAAGCCCGGCGCCGCGACGCTCGAGTTTTCGAACTTCGCGCTCCCTGCGCGCGAAGTCTGCGCGATCTTCACCGGTTACAACGCGCAGCGCATGACCCTTCTCGGTTTCGACGAGGTGCGCGTGCGCCACACGCAGTGCCGCGTCGACGGTGCGCCGACGTGTCGGTGGGAGCTCGCCTGGAAGGGCCGAGAGACTCTCTGAGTCTTCGAGCGAGCCGCAGGCCCTGGGCAGCGGGCGCGGCAAGTCGCTAGCCAACCCCGGACCGTGCGGTGATACACTGCACGGCGTGAGGGGGGTGAGTGGAGGCTCGATGACCCCGGCGAAGCTCCCGGCACGCGTCCTCGTGATCCTGTGTGTCATTCTGGCACGGCCCGCGCTCGCGGATCTCACCTTCCACATGGATGGCGAGGTGACCCAGTTCATCAACATGGTCGGCTCGACGCAGTCGAACCTGGCCATGCTGGGCGTCCAGATGAACGCGCCGGTAGCGATCGACTGGAGCGTCGATCCCAACGCCTCCTTCATCGACTACCCGACCACGTTCTCGCGGCTGTACAGCAGCGGGGCCATCACGAGCTTCACGATCAAGATCGGCAGCTGGACCGCGACCGGGAGCGACGCCCGGGGACTCGTGACGAATCGCATCCAGGTCAGCCACGGCCAGGGGAACGACCGCCTCGACACCTACTACCTCTTCCGCAGCGCCGTCGACGACCCGAACGACTTCATCACGGGCAACGATCCCAACGGCCAGATCGAACTTCGCTTCGACGACTTCGCCGGAAAGGGGAACACCGGCCTCGGGCTCGACCAGCAGACCCCGAGCCAGTTCGGCTCGATGGTCGGCAGCGTCTCGGGGGTGAACGGTCAGGTCGTGTTCGGTCTGAAGATCGGTGGCAGTAGCGGCGATCCGACCGTGAAGTGCCGTGCCTCGCAGCTCGCGGCGGCTGGCGCCCTGTGCAAGGCGACCTTCGGCTGCCTGGCGAGGAACGCGAAGAACCCGCTCGCGGATCCCAATGATTTGAAGCTCGACGCGTGCCGCGCGAGCGCGGACACGAGCTTCGGCATCGCGTTCGACAAGGCCGCCGCGGCCGCGGCGAAGAAGCATCTGTCGTGCGGTACCAGCGAGACGGCGGCGACCTTCCTCTCGCACTTCGACGCTGGCGTCGACGACGTGCTGGCGGTGGCCGCCACGATCAGCCCGCCGGCGCCGGCACTGCTCGCCTCCTGGTACACCGCGGCCGGCGCCATGTGCAGCGTCGCCGCCAAGGCCGAGGCAAAGAACATCTCCAAGCCGTCGCCGACGAGTCTGGACCAGGCCCGCGCGACCGCGCGCGCGAAGCTCACGGCCGCCGCGAACAAGGCGATCGCCAAGGCCGAGAGCAAGGGCGTGACCTTCGACCCGGCCCCCGACGTGGCGGCGTTCGTCGCAAAGATCGACGCGTTGATCGACGATCTGGTGAGCGAGGTCGACGGGCCCTAGTCCAGCCGCGATTCCCAGCTGCCCGAGCCGGTCAAGCGGGCATGACCTCACAGCCAGTTCCCAGCGTCTCGAGAGCCGACGTTGAACGTATCGTCGCGCGCGACTTCCCTGCTCATTGCCGAACGGAAGTCCTCGCCCTGCTCGACGAATATGGACGCGAGACTGGGGAGAGCGATCCGGAGCGTTCATCTCGCAGTTCTGAAGCTTGCGGCTGAACGGATGGACGGGACGAATAGCAACGAATCATCGAAGCCGATTGGCACCAATACCAAGAGTGGCTCGCGAGCGGATGATCCCCATGGTCTGGCGATGAAGTCGATCGGGGACTTGGACTAGGGCCCATCGACCTCGCTCACCAGGTCGTCGATCAGCGCGTCGATCTTTGCGACGAACGCCGCCACGTCGGGGGCCGGGTCGAAGGTCACGCCCTGGCTCTCGGCCTTGGCGACCGCCTTGTTCGCGGCGGCCGTGAGCTTCGCGCGCGCGGTCGCGCGGGCCTGGTCGAGATTGGTCTGCGACGGCTTGGAGATGTTCTTTGCCTCGGCCTTGGCGGCGACGCTGCACATGGCGCCGGCCGCGGTGTACCAGGAGGCGAGCAGCGCGGGCGCCGGTGGGTTGATCGTGGCGGCCACGGCCAGCACGTCGTCGACGCCGGTGTCGAAGTGCGTGACGAACTGCGCGCTCGTCTCGCTCGTGCCGCACGCGAGCCCCTTGCGCGCTGCGGTCGCCGCCGCTTTGTCGAAGGACGCCTCGAAACTCCCCTCCGCCCTCAGGCGGCAGGCCGCGAGCTTCACACCCTGGGGATCGCTCGCGGGGTTCTTTGCGTTCTTTGCCAGGCAGCCGAAGGTCGCTTTGCACATCACCGCGGCCGCCGCGAGCTGCGACATGCGGCACTTCGCGGTCGGGGGCGGTCCAGGGTTCGAGACGACCATGCTGAAATCGACCTCGCCGTCGACGCTGGCCACGGTCCCGTTCCGATCGCGGAAGAGGCTCGGCTGCTGCTGGTCGAGAGCGACCCCATCGTTGCCACTGCCGGCCGGCGAATCGAAGCGCAGGAAGAGCTGAACTCCGTTCGGGTCGCCCCCGCTCAAGAGGTTGTCCGTCTCGATGCCGTTCCGGAAGATCTCCATGGTGTCCGGCGGATCGTTCGGCGGGCCATGGGTGATCAGGATCCGGTTGGTCGAGTTCGGGTCGGCGCCCTGCGCCGTCCAGCTTCCGACCGTGATCGCGAGCGCCTGGATGGCGCCCACATACCCGCGCACGCCGGTCGACGGATCGTCGACGAAGGGCGCGTTGGGATCGACAGTCCAGTCGATGCGAACTGCCGCACCAGCGCTCACGCCCAGGTGGGCGAGCGCGGACTGGGCCGTCCGAGAGTTGACCAGGACACGCGTCACCCTCCCGGACAACGTGTACTGCAGGTCGTCGGCGCTCGCGGACTCGGCGCAGACGCAGAGGGAGGCAAGTACGAGGACGGCGGCGAGGCGTCGCTGGCGCGCCCAGCATGACTCGAACAGGGCGTCGACCGAGGGCTTGGTCACGTTCCTCGACTCGGGCTTCGCGCCGCTGCTACGGATCGCCGCCGGGACCTGTGCTGGGTCATCGGCACGCACGCTACACGCTGGCGCAGATTCAGTCTTGACTGAACTCTGACTTCTTCGGGCCAGCCGCGCGGAGCGCCTTCAAGCGTCCGCGGGCGGCGCGGGTTCGGAACCAGGGTTTCAGAGTGATCACGCTGGCACGTCCCCGAGCCGACGCCCGGACTCGAACCCGGGACCTGGTGGTTACGATAGAACCATCCGGGCTTCGAGGAGCCGCCGAGAGGCCGGGGCGACGGCGCCTGAATGCGCCGCGGTGCGTATCGAGGCACGCCACACCGGCCCAGGCCGACCCAGGAGGACCCACCGAGCCCGACGCTGGCGGCGAGACTCGCGGAGGACCCCGATGGGTCCCATCCGGCCGATCTGGTCCAGCCGTCGCGATCCGCTCTCCTGGCCTCAGCGCGACGGCGCTGCGGCGCTGGCTGCTTCGCGGATCACTCACGTGCTCCGCACCTATGGGGGGCTCCCGCCGTTGAGGGCGACGGCGCGGGGCGGTCTCGCGCCCTGGCAAGCGAGGCGGGCCGCGGAGATGATCCGCGAGAGCTTGGCGGGGACGCTGCACCTGTCCGACCTGGCGCGCGAGTGCGGCCTCTCGGTGAGCCACTTCGCGCGCGGCTTCCGGAAGAGCTTCGGGATGTCCCCCTACCGCTGGCTGGTCGAGCGCAGGGTCGACTGTGCCAAAGCGATGCTGCTCGCGGGCAAGCTCCCGATCGCGGAGATCGCGGGACAGTGCGGCTTCTCCGATCAGTCCACGTTTACCCGCGCGTTCGCGCGGGTCGCCGGCGATAGTCCGGCTCGGTGGAAGCGGGCCGTCACCTCGAGGACCGCGCCGACCTCCTGAATCTCACGAGGCGCGGCGGACCGCGCAGGCCCGCGAGCCGCTCAGCGTGGCGCGGCGACGGCGCGCGCTGGCGCAGGTCAGTCCGGCCACCAGTACCACCGTAGCGACTCCCCCCAAAAGAGGCGCAAACGCGGGCATCACGCGGCCCGAGCGCCTGACGGGCGATACCGTCGATCTTTCAATCCCGCTCGACATCATTCAGGCGAACATCATTGGCGTGTTGCACATGACGGCGGCTTTGCTCCCGCTGCTCAAGACTCGGCCGAAAGCGACAATCATCACGACAACTTCTGGCCTTGCCTTCGTGCCTCGCAGCAACTTCCCGACGTACTGTTGCGAGCAAACCCTTGCTTCATTCCTGGTTGCAATCCCTACGAGTCCAGCTTCGCGAGTCTTCGGTCGAGGTTCAGATCGCTCTCTCGCTGCTCGCGTTAGCTCTTTGGTCGAGCTCCACGACGGACGTGCCGGACGGCGTGGCTACTCCGTGCGCAGCCATCTCCCGACCCTCTCGAAGGTCGAGCGCCAGGCGGCGCACCGTCACGAAGAACACCGGGGTCAGCAAGAGCCCGAAGAGCGTGACGCCGATCATCCCGAAGAAGACCGCCGTCCCGAGCGCACGCCGCATCTCGGCGCCCGCGCCCTGGGCCAGAAGCAGGGGCACCACGCCCAGGATGAACGCGAACGAGGTCATCAGGATCGGACGCAGCCGCAGCCGGCACGCCTCGACTGCGGCCTCGACGGGCGACATGCCTTCGTCCTCGCGTTCCTTGGCGAACTCGACAATCAGGATGGCGTTCTTGCAGGCCAGCCCCACCAGCACCACGAACCCGACCTGAGTCAGGATGTTGTTGTCCATGCCCCGCAGCCAGACGCCAGTGACTGCGGCGAGTAGGCACATGGGAACGATCAAGATGATCACGAACGGCAGGCTCAAGCTCTCGTACAGCGCGGCCAGCGTGAGGAACACGAACAGCACGCAGAGCGGGAAGATGTAGACGGCAGTGTTGCCGGCGAGGATCTGCTGCAGGTAGAGCCCCGTCCACTCGAAGTCGTAGCCGCGCGGCAGGCGCTCCCTGGCCAAGCGCTCCATGGCGGCGATGGCTTGGCCGCTCGAAGCCCCGGGACCGGTGTTGCCGCTGAGCTCCGCGGCCGGCCTCAAGTTGTAGCGCGTCACGTATTCGGGTCCGGCGACCGTGCGGAACGTGGTGAGTGCGCCAAGCGGGACCATCGCGCCGAACTTGCTGCGCGCGCGCAGCCGCGCGATGTCTTCGGGCTCGAGGCGGTAGGGTGAATCTGCCTGCGCCGTGACCCGGAACGTGCGCCCGAACAGGTTGAAGTCGTTCACGTACGCCGATCCGAGGTACACCTGCAGCGTATTCAGGACATCGGCCGACTCGACGCCGAGCATCTCGGCCTTCGTGCGATCGATGTCCGCAAAGACTTGGGGCGAGCTCGAGCGGAACAGCGTGAAGACGCCCGACAGGTCCGGGTCCATGTTGGCGGCGCCCGTCAGCTCGCCCGCAGCCGCCTGCAGCGCTGCCGGACTCTGGCCCGCCGTGTCCGTGACCTCGAAGGCAAAGCCGCCCAGCGTGCCGATCCCGCGTACCGCCGGCGGGGCCAACGTGAAGATCTGCGCATCCTTGATCGCCGCGAGCCGCCTCTGTGACTCCGCGAGGATCCGGTCCAGTGACTCACCGGATTTGACGCGCTCGTCGAACGGCTTGAGCGCGGCGAAGATTGCTCCGGCGTTCGCCGAGTTCGTTCGCGTCGCCCCTGAAAAGCCCGAGAAGGCGACCGTATGGGCGATCCCGGGCGTTTCGAGCAGGATCTTCACCGCCTGCTGCACCACGGCATCGGTCCGTTCCAGCGACGCCCCGTCGGGGAGCTGGATGGCGGTGATGGTGTACGCCTGGTCGGACTGCGGGATGAAGCCCGTCGGCACCACCCGGAACATGCCGCCCGTCGCGGCGAGCAGGCCCGCGTAGACCAGCAGGACGATCGCCGCGAACCGGATCGCGCGGCGTACGCCCCGCGCGTAGGCCACCGAAGTGAACCGGAAACCGCGGTTGAACAGCGCGAAGAAGCCGCCCAGCGAGCGCTCCCAGAGGCGGGCGAACCAATCCTTCTCCGCGGTGCGCGGGCGGAGCAGCAGCGCGCACAGTGCCGGGCTCAAGCTGAGCGAGTTGAAGGCGGAGATCACCGTCGCCACGGCGATCGTGATCGCGAATTGGCGGTAGAACTGACCGGAGATCCCGCTGATGAACGCGGTCGGAACGAAGACCGCAGACAGCACCAGCGCGATCGCCACCACGGGGCCGCTGACCTCGCTCATCGCGTTGCGCGTCGCCTCTCTCGGTGGCTCGCCGAGCTCCAGGTGGCGCTCCACGTTCTCGACCACGACGATCGCGTCGTCGACAACGATGCCGATCGCGAGCACGAGGCCAAAGAGGGACAGGTTGTTGAGCGAGAAGCCGAGCGCAGCGAGCACCGCGAACGAGCCGATCAGCGACACCGGGATCGCGGCGAGGGGAATGATCGTGGAGCGCCAGTCCTGGAGGAAGACGATCACCACCAGCACGACGAGCAGCACGGCCTCGAGCACGGTCTCCTGCACCGCCTTGACCGACTCGACCACGAACTCGGTGGGGTTGTAGCCCACCTCGTACCGGAGGCCGCTCGGGAATCGCGAGCGCAGCGCCTCGAGCTGCTTCTCGATCGCCTTCGCGGTGGCGATCGCGTTGGAGCCCGGCCGCTGACTCAGTACGAGCGCCACCGAGGTGCGGCCGTTGTAGAAGCTGTTGGTGTTGTAGTCGCGCCCGCCGAGCTCGACGCGTGCGATGTCCCGCACGCGCACCACGCGGCCGTCCGCGCCGCTCTTCACGATGACGTTGCCGAACTGCTCGGCCTCGAGGAAGCGGCCCTGGGTGTTGACGACGATCTGGAACTCGCGGCCCTTCGGCACCGGCGGCTGTCCGAGCTGACCCGCCGCGACCTGGACGTTCTGCGTGCGCAACGCCTCGACCACCTCGGGCCCGGTCAGCCCCACGGCCTGGATGCGCTCGGGATCGAGCCACACGCGCATGCTGTACTCGCGCGCGCCGAAGATCTGCACATCGCCGACGCCCTCGACCCGGGCCAGGGCGTCCCGCATGTGCAGGATCGCGTAGTTGCTGACGTAGAGCTGATCGTAGGCGCCGTCCTCCGAGTAGAGGAACACGACCATCAAGAGGTCGGGAGACTCCTTTTGCGTGGTGACGCCGAGACGGCGTGCCTCTTCTGGCAGCCGCGACTCGGCGATCGCCACCCGGTTCTGGGTGAGCACCTGCGCGATGTCGAGGTCGGTGCCCAGCTTGAACGTGACCGTGATCTGCGTCTGACCGTCGTTGGTCGAGATGCTGCTCAGATAGAGCATGTTCTCGACGCCGTTGATCTCCTGCTCGATCGGCGTGGCCACGGTGTCCGCGACCACCTGCGCGGTGGCGCCGGGATAGGTGGCGCGCACCACGACGGTGGGCGGCACGACCTCGGGGAAGAGCGCGACCGGAAGCTGCGTGTACGCGAGAGCACCCACCAGCAGGATCATGACGGAGAGCACCGCGGCGAAGATCGGCCGATCGATGAAGAAGTGTGCGACGCTCTTCACTTCGGATCGCTCGTGTTCGCCGCGGCCGCTCCGAGGTCGACCGTGTGCGGCGTGATGGTCGCGCCCGGCCGGACGCGCTGCAGGCCACTGACGATGATCTTCTCGTCACCGGTGAGCCCATCGCGAACGAGCCGCAGCCCATCGATCAGACGGCCGGGAGTCACGGTGCGCGTGGCAACGACGTTCTTGTCGTCCACGACGTAGACTAGCCGCCGGGACTGATCCGTGCCGATCGCCTCGTCCGGCACCAGCACGGCCCGAGGCCGCTTCTCTCCGATCAACCGGATCCGCACGAACATGCCCGGCACCAGCGTGCCATCGGAGTTGTCGATCACGGCGCGGCCCCGCATCGTGCCGGTGAGCGGGTCGATGCGGTTGTCGACGAAGTCCATGTGTCCGGGGTGCTTGAAGGCCTCTTCGTCGGCCAGCGCCACCATCACTGGGTTCGGCACGTCCCGCGAGCTCGGGCGGATGCCGGAAGCCGCGAGCCGCGTGTACTGGAGGTACTCCTGCTCGCTGACGTCGAAGTAGCAGTCGATCGGATTGAGCGAGACGATGGTCGTGAGCAGCGTCGCCTGGCCGCCGCCCGAGGGGCCTCCGGTGACCAGGTTGCCGATGGTGACGCCCCAGTTGCTCGTGCGTCCGTCGACGGGCGCGCGCACTTCGGTGTACTCGAGGTCGAGCCGCGCTTCCTCGACGTCCGCCTTCGCGGTGTCGACGCGCGCCGACGCGTCGCGCTTGTGGGCGTCCTGAGTCTCGAAGCGCTGGCGCGAGATGACGTCCTTCTCGATCAGCCCCTCCGCGCGTTTGGCGTCGTTCTCGGCGATGACGAGATTGGCCTGCGCGCTGGCGAGCTGTCCCTGCGCCCGGGCGAGTGCGGCCTCGTAGGGGCGTGGATCGATCACGAACAAGAGGTCGCCCTTCTTGACGACCTGTCCTTCCTTGAAGTGGACGGACTGCAGGTAGCCGCTGACGCGGGGGCGAACCTCCACCGTGTCGATCGCGGCCAGGCGGCCCGTGTACTCGTTCCACTCGGTGAGCTCGCGCACGATGGGCGTAGCCACGTCGACCTCGGGCGCTACAGGCGCTGGAGCAGAAGCGTCGCGGCCGCAGCTCACGAGGGTCGCGACGAGAGCGGCAGCGAAACCGGGACGGCGGCGGGTGCGAGCGTACTGCATTGGCATGCGGTGCTCGGAGGGCGGCTCGGGTTTCAGCCGCGCGCGCTGCGGCGGGCCCCCACACCGCCAGCGGCGTTGTAGGGAATGCTCTCCCGACGATCGAATTCCGCGCGCGCACGTTCGATCGCTTTTCGGTTCTCGTTGGCCCAGTTCGCGAGCTCCGACAGCGTCTTGAGCAGCGTCGCACCGAGCGGTGTCAACGCGTACTCGACGCGCGGAGGCACGGTCGGGAACACGGTGCGCTTCACCAGGCCGTCGCGTTCAAGACCGCGCACGGTGAGCGTCAGCATGCGCTGAGAGATGCCGTCGATCGCGCGCTTCAGCTCGCTGAAGCGTCTGGCCCCGTCGCCGAGCAAGACGACGACGAGCACGCTCCATTTGTCTCCGACTCGCGTCAACACCTCGCGCGTGAAGGCGCACGCGGCGTTCTGGTGCAGGAACCCCGTTCCCTCGGTGTGCCCTCGTGATTTCAAAGTGCCTCCTTGTGCGCCCACGTCGCGGTTTCCAGATTATACCAAGAGGAGATTCGTGACCATGAAACAGGTAATCACCAACAGGCAAATCCACTACTGGGTGGCGACGGGCTTCGCCGGGGTCGCGCTGACGGCCATCGGCGTAGTGGACATCGTGCGTGTGCCCGCCGTGATGGAGGCGCTCCACCACCTCGGGTACCCGTCCTACCTCGCGACGATCCTGGGAGTCGCCAAGCTGCTCGGCGTGCTCGCGATCGTGACGCCCGGACACGCGCGTCTCAAGGAGTGGGCGTACGCGGGATTCTTCTTCGACCTCTTCGGAGCCGCAGTCTCGCACGCCGTGTCCGGAGATCCCGCCGTGAACGTGCTCGTCCCGCTCGTCCTGCTGGCCGTGGTCATGACGTCGTGGACGCTGCAGCCGGCTCGGGAAGCGAACGGCGCCGTCGAACCGGTTCACCACGCCCCGGAAAGGGCCTGACGATGACGACCAAGGCAGAAGCCGTCGTCCGCCGTGCTTATCACGCAGCCGGGGGCAAGGTCATGGGCACACCTGGGCGACGCTGCACCTGGCTCACGGAACTCCTCTGAAGTGGATCCAGGAACAGGGAGGCTGGGCATCGTCCAAGATGCTCCTCGATGTCGACGGCCACTTCCTGCCGCGCGAGGTGGGCGGACTCGACAACGTGCTTGGCGCCCGAATAGAGGCGGACGACCGGCCCACACCGCCCAGCGCTCTGCGGCCATTGGCGCAGCTACACCGGACGGTGACGGAACTCAAGCAGATTCGCGGGGTTCATCCGGAGCCGACGCCCGGACTCGAACCGGGGACCTGCTGATTACGAAGGGTGGTACAGGCGCTTGCCAAAGTGCAGGAGTTGAGCGCTCAACGTTCCTTCAATTCAACGATCAGCGCGCGAACCTCCGTGTCACCTACGTTCTCCCCCTTGTGGGTGATTGGCTCGCCCCAGAATACATCCCCAGCTTTGCGCTCGAAAACTTTGGACGTGCCGTCGGCCGCTGTGTTCCTAACTCGGTAGTTGGTGAGTGCATAGAGCAAATACTGCGGATGACTATGAAGTCCTTCTGACTCACCTGGTTTGAGGCGAAGTTCCAGCACACGAACTCGATCATTCTCGAATTTGACCGTCAGTTTTTGGTTCTCTTGCGCTGAAACGGCACCCGGTGCCATGAGAGTGCCGGTGCCACACACTACGAACGCAACGACGACGAGCGCTAGTCCGTTTTTCATACATCATCCCCTCGACGCATCTCATCCTAGATCCTGACCAGAGTCTCAGGTCGTGCCGGTCTTGTCCACGATGGCGCGCCGCAATCAGGTCCCACCTCATGCTTTGTGAGACCACCACGGTGGCACCAAGCGCCGAACGTCAGGGGAGCCGACCTCGCTGACCAACTCGTCTTCGTCACGCTCGAGGGGGACGCACTCGATCCCGCGAACCTGATCCGCCGCTACTTCAAGATGGCGGTCGAGCCAGCCGGGCTCTCCGCATCCACCCGCCTCTACGATCTCCGCCACGCGAGCGCGGCGCTCTTCCCGGCTTCAGGCGCTGCTTGTCGCACTCGGTGTGAGAGGGCAGATCGGCGACGTTGGCACCGCGGGCCGGTTTGCCGAATTCGCCTGGGTCCACAAGCCGACGCCCGGACTCGAACCGGGGACCTGCTGATTACGAAGGCGGCTAGCGGCATTTCGGTCCTGCTCGGCGGAGTTTGTCTCGTTCGGATCTGCTCGGAATTCTAGGCGATCCCGGTCATCTGGCGAAGGCGGAGGGTTGGCCGACTTCGGTCCCGTTTGGTCGAGTTGGCACCACACTGGCACCACGCGCCGACGCCCACCACCACGTCCCCACTACATGGCCTTGGCTACGGGAGGCCGCGTTCTCGCGAACTGTGAACGCGGGGAATTTTCGGCGCAGGCGGCGAGGAGACGCCCAGCCTCGCTTAGCCCCGTCCAAGCAGCACGCACTGCGCCGACCCGCCGAAGGTGCTCAAACCGACTGAAGGTGCTCAGCCACCAGCGTGAGCAGATTCGGCGCCGCGTGGTACGTTCACGAAGCCGGGCACGGGACCCTCCGCGTCGGCATCGAGATCGTTGCCTCTCGGGCTCAGCCCAGGTAGAAGTCCTTGCGGGCCGCCACGAACGCCTCGATCGACAAAGGCGGAGTGCCTGTCACGCGCTCGACGCCGTCGGCCGTGCGGTCGTAGCGGTTGGCCCGGTGCAGCTGGGCCATGGTGACGACGTGCTGCTCGGTGTGCGGCGGCAAGCCCAGCTTGGAGAGGCCGGCCCGCCACCGGTCCAGCGGTACGTCGACATAGGACACGGGACGATGCAGCGCGCGAGAGAACGCCGCGGCCAGCTCCGTCATGTCGACCGAGCGCGGCCCGGTCAGCTCGTAGACATGCCCGATGTGCGGAGCTGGGTTGCGGAGCACGGTGGCCACGACACGGGCCACGTCGTCCACGGCGACCGGCGAGGTGTGTCCGCTGCCGAATGGCAGCGCGATCGTGCCGTTCTCGCGAATCGAACGCGCCACCAGAGTGGTGAACAGTGGACTATCCAGGAACACCGTCGGCCGGACGTGCACCACGGGCAGCCCGGACCAGTTCAGCACCTGCTCCGCCAGCCAGTGGAGCCGCTGCTGGTGTGACTCATCGGTGCTGGTGGCGGTCATCTGCGACACCGTCATCTGTGACAGGCCGACGAGGGCCTCCAGATGCCCGTACTCCTTCGCAACGGAGGCCACCACGGTCGCGGCCAGCAGGTGGTCCGGCGACACGGCCATCGTGAAGAACATCCGCGTCACGCCCTGTAGCGCGGCCGCTACCGTCTCGGGCTGGGTCAGGTCCCCGATGATGACCTCGGCGCCGAGGCGCTTCAGCTCGGCCGCGCGCTCGTCCTGGCGGCGGACCATGAAACGCACCGGCACATCGTGCGCCCGCAATTGCTCGAACACCGCACGGCCCACGCCGCCGGCACCAGGAATCAGTGCAAGACTCAACGACACTCCTCGCGCACGAGCTCCACCGCACTCATGATCGCATCCTGCACGCCGCGTTTCATGCACGACTTGAGCGCGGACGGGATCGAACCGTCGACCGGAGGACTCGACCGGATGCGGGGTTGGCGCTGTGAGTCTGCGAAGGGGTGCAATGAGCGCACCGAGCGGCATCGAGGACGGCGCCACGGCACCAGACGGCACCTCACAACGAGCCCGGCAAACGGCCACCACCACGTCCCTACTAGATGGCCTTGGCCACCCACGCAGGTGGCCGCTGCGACGCGAAAGCGGCGCTCCGCCGCGAACTCAGCGTCGCGACGTCAGAGGCTTCTCGGGCGCTTCGCGGAGCGGCAGCTAGAGCGCAGGGGCAATTCGATCGCGCGACTCCGCTCGCTTCGCAGACGCCGCTCGATTCTTAGAAACTCTCAGCCGAGGCTCACGGTCTCGCGGTCCGGTTCTCCGCACTGCGCTGCGATTGCACCCGGCTGCGTCGCGGCTGCGCGACCTCAGCGCTCCACTCCAGTCGGCCGATAGAGATCACAAGAATCGCAGAGGTGGAGCCATGCACCAGCGCTCACGTCTCTTCGCCGTCCTAGTCGCCGCTCTAGTCGGCCTCTCGCCCGTCCTCGCCAATGCTCAGGCTTGCACCGCGAACAACGGCACGTTCCGTTTCCTGAATACGGCCTTCCCTTCGCTCAGCACGAACGGGCCCGTGTTCGTGGGACAACTCGTGGTCGCGAATGCGGACGGACCGGTGACGTTCTCGCTGGACCTGAGTGGCGGCAACTCCGACCTTCCGCCCGGGCTCAGCCTCGACCCTCAATCGGGCCTGATCACGGGGCTCGCGACGCACTCCGGCACCTACAAGGTGGTGTTCGTCGCCAACGACACCACCCAGCAGATCTCGCAGCCGGTCACGCTGAACGTCAGCTCCTCGGGCGGTGGCGGGAACGGCGGATCGGGCCTCACGAGCCAAACTTTCCCGAACGGCCGCGTGGGCGCGGCCTACTCCTATACGGTGGTCCCCAGCGGAGATGGGCCCTACGTCTTCGGTGGGTCCGATCTTCCCCCTGGTCTCTCGCTGAACGGCGCCACCGGCGAGGTCTCGGGTTCGCCGACCGCAGCCGGCACGTTCTTCATGAGCCTCACCGTCAACGACTTGCCTCCGGGTGAGGTGAACATCGGCGCCTCGATCATCCCGGTCACCATTCTCCCAGCGAGTTCCGACTTCGCGTTCGTCACGAGGTCCCTCAACAACGGCGAGCTCGGAACGTCATTCTGTGATCAGTACGCGACACAGAATGGGAGCGGGACGGTCACCTTCGGCGCCTCGGGCCTTCCGAGCGGGCTGATGCTGGATTCCGCGACGGGCGCGGTGACCGGCACTCCGACCGTCCCAGGGACGTTCCTGGTCACCATCACCGCCAACGACGGCAGCACGACGATCACCACGAACTTGTCGATGGTGATCGCGCCCGGCTCGGCCAGCGACTTCCACTGGGATTACCTCGGCATGCCCGCCGCGCTCGCGAACGCGACCTACGATCGGCAGCCTCCCATCGTCCTCACCGCTGAAGGGGCGAGCGGCGCGATCACCTACGCAGCAGTGGGACTCCCAGTCGGGATCTCCTACAACTCGAGCTCAGGCCAGCTCTCCGGCGTGGCCACACAGCAAGGCGAGTTCCCCGTCACTTTCACGGCGACAGACGGAGTCCAGACGATCAACCTCGACACCACTTTCATCGTGCTGCCACCGACCGGCGGCGACGTCTCGCAGATCGTCGTGAACTTCTGGGTCAGGCGAGAATCGCTCGGTCTTGGCACCGCAGGAAGGGAGTCCTGGCGGGTGTCCGCGATCTATAACGCGGATCGCCGCACCGGGTCTCGCTTTGACCCAACCATGCAAACCTTCAAGGCCGTGCTCGGATCGCGCGTGCTCCAGCTCGATCCCAACCAGTGCACCGGCACGATCCCCGACCACTTCTGCTCTTTCGCGAGCGCGAGTGGTGTCACTCCGGTGGTGCGCGTGAGGCTCGTCCCCAGAACTCAGACCATGTCGTGGTCGACCGGTGATGACACGATCGCCGAAACCGTGCCGGGCATCCTGCCGCAGACGGTGGTACTCGGCGACTTCGCATGGCGGCTCCAAATGAACTTCGACGCAAATGGCGTCTTCCGCCCTCCGCTTGATCTCGAGCGAACCGCGTTCGTGGTCGCGAGTGGCTCCCTCGCCCTGAACGGGATGGGACTCGACTCAGCCAGGCTCCGGATGATGCTTGCGGACCAGAACTTCGCCTACAGCCCCGGCGTCAGCACGCTGCGGATCCAGATCCTCGAAGGGGCGACAGTGCTGGTGGATCGCGACTTCACGGCGCTAGGTGGGCCGGCGACTACGGGTGTGGACAGTCGGACCGGAAAGCCGTGGGTCTCGTTCAGGACGCTTTCGGATGCGTCCACAACGGACCGTGTCGCAATGAGGTACTCGAGCCATTCCGGCCAGCTCTCGCTGACCCTCTCCGAGCTGAACCTCTCCGCAATCTCCAACACCGAGGCATACCTCACTGTTCAGCTGACCGTTGGTGCGCGCGTCTACACCACAGCAGTCACCTTCTTTGCGCCGTCGGCTGGCAGGTACACTCTGGTCATGCCGTAAGACACCGCGATCGCGCCGTACCGAGAACCCCGAACGGGTCCCGTCCGCGCGACTAGTCCGCCGCGTTCGGCGGAGCTGGCACCACGCTGGCACCACAAAGAAGGGACCGAGTCGGCTAACTCCGCTCGGGGCGGTCGGATTCGAACCGCCGACCTTCCGCTCCCAAAATGAGATAGGGCTGTCCGCGGAGATTTCGGAGGTCGCTAGATCGGGAACTTGGGTGTCGTCTTGGGTCGCTGAGAGTCGTCGAGGTTCGGCGAGTTGGCGCACCGTTTGGCGCGGCCTCCGGCATGGTCGCGAGAGGCGAAGGCACCATCATCAACGTGTCGGGCATGCTCGCATTCAACGGGCCGGCACCGATCGAGAAGCTCCCCCTTCGCCAGGCCGTGTACACGGGGACCTTGGCGCACATCGTCGCGCTGTCGCAAGCGCTGCACGAGGAGCTGAAGTCCAAAAGGTTGCGGATCCAAGCGCTCTGCGGGTGTTCGCGTCACAATCCTCATCGGAGTTAAAGCGCTGCGCTCGTCGATACTCGGAGAGCATCTCGACAACGGATGAGGAGATGTAGACCGTTCGACGCTGGTAGGTCTTACTCTCCCACCCTTCCTTCGGTCGCACCGTGATGGAGTCTCCGTTCAAGTCGGTCCACTTCAGGTGGAGGATCTCCTGCCGACGCAAGCCCGTTGAAGCCGCCAACGCGATCAGGAGACGGATTCTTGGGTCGTTGGAGACGTTCGGAAGCCTGCGCACATCGTCGCGGGACAGCAGGACCACTTCGCGTGGCGTTGCTCGCAGCATCCGCACCTTGAAGGGCAGCATCGGCCTGTACATCGGGCCGTTCGTCGTGTTCAGCTTCGTGGAGGGGCTGATGAACGGAGTCCGCGAGGCAGGCCGCCAGACGGGCGTGGCGTTTGCCACGAAACCCAAGCCACTTCCTACCCCAGTACGCATCGAGAAGCCGTTCTGGGGCTACTACGTGGCCTCGCTTTTCGTGCTGCTGATGTGCTTCGCTTTGTGGGCCGCAGCGGCGTGGGCCGTTCACTGGCTGCTGAGCTAAAGCGAGAAGCAGTCGGCCGGTCCCGACGAACGAGCAGCTGGGCGAGCTGATCACCGAGAGACTGATGGAGAAGGTCCGCATCGACACGGGCATCTGGGGCCATCGGTAGGCCGGGCTACGCGCGCCTCGGACCCCAGCCACTTCGAGTCGAAGCTGCACATGTCCGGAACGAGGCGTTCGGACAGAGCTTGCCGTAGGGAGTCCGCCTCCCGAGTCTTGGTCAGGGGCGACTTCTGTTTTTGAAGTAGTCTGAGGTCCGGGCCAAAGCCCGCGGTGGGGGCGGGGAGAGGACGGATCGGATGCGCAAGAGTCGGTTCACGAAGAGCAGATCGAGGGAGTTCGCCGATGCGCGTCGCACGAAGGCACCCGCGATGGGATCAGGTACGCCGACGAGCAGCAGCACTCGATCTGCCAAGGGACCCCCGGGTTCCGACCAGCGAATCTCCGCATTGAACGACTGGTTAGTCGGCACGTCAACGGCTTTTCGCCCGAGGGTCTCCTGACATGGCAGAGGAGGTCGACCTGAATGCGGTCTCCTACGCCTATCGGAGTCAGATGGAAACTCTCCCCGCGGTCGACGAGGTCGACCTAGCCGTCCGGGGCGGAGAGCTCGTGTGCATCATGGGGCCAAGTGGGAGCGGTAAGAGCACTCTGGTGCGCCTGATCGCTGGCCTTCAAGTGCCAAACCGAGGCACTGTCAGGATCGGCTCGACCCAGATCTCCTCGCTGACGCCGAGCGCCGCGGCGGTCTTTCGCCGCCGCCACATTGGACTCGTATTTCAGTTCTTCGACCTGATTCCCGACTTCACTCTTCGGCAGAACGTCGCTCTCCAGCTCCTGATGGACGGCAAGCGGATGCCCGAAGTGCGAGAGCGCGTCGATGCGATGCTCGAACAGCTGGGGCTTTCGGATCGGATGGAACACGCGCTCGAAGAGCTCTCGGGCGGAGAGCTTCAGCGTGTGGCGATCGCGCGCGCGTTGGTGGGAAATCCTTCACTGGTCCTGGCTGACGAGCCGACAGCGAACCTGGAGGAGCGCACCTCCGACGAAGTGATCGGGATGTTCACAGAGGCGTGTCGCCAGAGGGGCGTCACGACGCTCGTCGTCACGCACAATCCGGCATTCCAGCGAGTAGCCGACCGGACGCTCTGGATGCGCGACGGCAGGCTGTTCGACGATCCGGAAGGCGGGGAGGGCTCGGCATGCTCGGCCGCATCGTAGGCGACGAGTCTCGCCTCGCGTTCCTGCCACTCGCCTCACTGCGGTCGCAGCTCATCCGCCAGCCGGGGCTGACCATTCTAACGATGCTCGCGATTGCGCTGAGCGTCGCCCTGGTGATCGCTCTGGTGCTGAGCTCCCGCAGCGTAGAACGGGCGCTCTCCAGCTCTGCCGAGGCGCTGCGCGGTCGCGCCGATCTGGAGGTGACCGCGGGCGCCGTCGGCATGCCCGAGAGCTTGCTCGATGAGATTTCCGGGCTGCCCGGGATTGCTGCGGCCGCCCCCGTGATCCAGACCACCGTGCGGATCGTGGGCGGGCCCAAGGACGGGCGGCCGGTTCGAATCATCGGTGTCGATCTGCTCGCTGACCAGTCGGTGCGCAGCTACACAGTGATTCAGCGGAGTCTCCACGTCCTCGATCCACTCATGCTGGTGGCCAAGAGCGACTCGGTCATCGTCAGCGAGATCTTGGCTCGAGAGCTGAAGCTATCGGAGGGCGACGCCTTCACGGTGCGGTCGGCCGTCGGTGAGCGTCCCATCGTGGTGCGCGGGCTGCTCGCGGCGGGCGGCGTTGGCGATGCCTATGCAAGCCAGGTCGCGGTCATGGACGTGTACGCGCTCCAAGCGATGCTTCAGCGCCAGGGCTGGCTCGACCGCATCGACCTCGTGTTGGCTCCGGGCGCGAGTGTTGCCGAGGTGCGGGCACGGGTCGCAGAGAAGGTCGAAGGGGTGGCGAGCGTCCGGGAGCCTGATCCCGGCAACCAGCTCGCGGGCGAGGCGATCTCCATGCTCCGCTTCATCGCGAGCGTCGTGGCGCTCGTCGGCGTGCTCGTCTCGGCTCTCATGTGCTACGCGGCGGTTGCGTCCTCCGTCGATCGGCGCACCCGCGTGTTCGCGCTGTTCCAAGCAGCCGGCCTCGAGGCGAAGAACGTGCACCGGCTCGTCCGTCTCGACGCGTTGGTGATTGCCATCGGAGGCGTCGTCGTCGGAACCCCGGTGGGAATCTGGCTTTCGACTGTGTTCGCAGCGATCTTCTCCCAGACCTCAAACTGGCTGGCGGGCTTGGAAGTCAAGCCGGCTCCAGCTTCCCCCGCGGTCATCCTGCTCGGGGCGGGAGTGGGGATCGGAGTCGGCCAGATCGCTGGGGCGCTCGCCTCGCGGAGATCGACCCGGCTGGCTCCGCATGAGGCGATGGCCGGCGGACGCGGTTTGGGCTTCGAGCCTGCGAACAGACCCGCCGCTCGCGCTTGGTGGCCGGCACTTCTCGTGCTCTGTGCTTGGCTCGTCGCCTGGAAGGCGCCGCTGCCGATCGCGGGAACCCATCGCGCGGCGATCTTGTTTGCGCTCGGAATCGCCCTCCTGTGGACGAGCATCGGACCCTTCCTGGCGCTGGTGCTCCCGTCCTTCAGAGCAATAGCTCAACGCCTGGCGCCCGGGATCGGAGCCGTAGCCAGCGAATCGCTCTTGATGCGGCTGAATCAGACTCGGATCACGGTCGCATCGATTGCGGCGCTGGTCGCGGCAACGTCGAGCATTTGGATTGTCACCGTGAGCGTGGTCGAGACCCTCGACCAAGGCGGGTCTCTCCATGGAGCGACGCAAATAACGGCCAATGACTTCATGGATCAATCTCACCGAGATCTGATTAGGGACGGCACTGTGCGAGAGGTAGTGAATACTCCCGGAATAGTGGCAGTGTCGCTCGGATACGGTACGCAGACCATATTCAGGGGAGAGCCGATTCGAATCGGCGGAATCACATCGGAGATTTGGGCCCAGCGCCTCGGTTTCGGCCTGACGGACCAGGTCGCGCCCGATGCCGACATTGCTCATGCACTGCAGGCCGGAGGTGTGATCGCCTACGAGACTTTCCGGCGCCACTTCGGCAAGACCGTCGGCGACTCGGTGGAGCTAGATACGCCGCTGGGGAAGCGGGCCTTTCCGATCGTCGGTGTGCGCCCCGTGTACAACAATACGAGCTCGACAGGGGGCCTCATCATGGACCTTGCCACCTTCGATCGGTACTGGCCTCGAGCTGGAGCCACCTCTCTGCTCGTCTGGACCCGGGGCGACGACCGCGAGGTGCTCGATGAGGTGCAGAGGCGAGCCGGAGTAATCCAGCCGCTCTTCTTCATCAGGGGCGAGGATCTGGAACGGTTTGGTCGCGACACACTCGCGCGCTACAGCGGGCTGATCGACGGGCTCGTGTGCCTAATCGGTCTTTTCGCGGGCGCGGCGGTGGTCAATCTCCTCGCCGGGGCCTCTGCGGAGCTCCGCGGAGACATGGCCCTCCTGCAGTGCCTGGGAGCTGCACGCCGCCAGTTACTTGGGCTGGTACTTATAGAAGGGCTCGCCTTGGGACTTGCGGGTGTCGTTGCAGGTCTCCTGTTCGCCGCGGCATTCGCGGTCCCGCTCGGCAGCCTCTTCACGGAGCAATTCGGCTGGGTGATCTCCTGGAGCTTCCATCCGGTAGAGCTGGTGCTGCTCGCTGCATGTACGCTGGGGATCTCTGCTCTGGTCGGTCTGGTAGCCGCGACTCGGCTTCGCCGCGCGATCGCGTGGAGCGCGCTGGCACCGGAATAGGTAGGTGAGGTCGATCTCTACGGTTGACTGCCAATACAAGCGACGAGGACGCTCGCAGCCGCAGCTGCCAGGACGCAGAGAATCCCAACCGCTACCGTGAGGACGATCGAGCGAGGCCCTGGTTGCGACCTCATGCTCTTCGGGATCAACCGCGTCATGGTGCCATCTTGGTAGGTGTCGAAGGCGGGTGGAACGTGGTGGGCGAGTCCTCCGCGGCTCCGCTTCCTTCCCACGTCCGGACCTCGGCCTTGAGGATGGCATATGAATCCCGCGGAAGAGCAGTCGAGGTACTCCGAGCCATCGATCTGGAGATCCCGCGAGGGGACTTCGTCGGCGTCCTGGGCGCGAGCGGGGCAGGCAAGAGCACGTTGCTGCGCCTTCTGGCAGGCCTGCAGCGGCCCACCTCCGGCGCGATCCGGGTAGGCGATGTCGAGGTGAGCAGCCTCGACGAGGAAGCGGCGGCCGCGTTCCGCCGCCGCCGCGTCGGGATTGTGTTCCAGTTCTTCAATCTGATGCCCATGCTCACCGTGGAAGAGAATATCGCTCGTCCGCTGCTGCTGGCCGGCCAGCAGCT
>Ga0306920_100001527_pt1 | contig 28875 bp, 28 predicted proteins | sample flu12Cox44000170_FD_204666 | JGI IMG/M metagenome (GOLD analysis project Ga0306920, IMG submission 204666) | Lab enrichment of tropical soil microbial communities from Luquillo Experimental Forest, Puerto Rico - flux4day.12C.oxic.44.000.170 (v2)... | ecosystem: Environmental > Terrestrial >... | reverse complement strand
ATCTTGAGCAGGGTCGACTTACCCGAGCCGTTGCGGCCAATCAGGCAGACGCGCTCGGAGGACGCCACGGTGAGTTCGACGCCGCTGAGCAGCGGCGTGCCGCCGAAGGTCAGCGCGATGTCTTTGAGTTGAATCAGCGGCGGCGCCATGGATTCGCTTCAGCTATGAGATTTTTGCGTGGTACCCTATCGGGAACAAAATTGCGAGGAGATCGCAGGCTTGCTACGACGATTCCTTGGCGTACCATCGTCGCCGCGAAGCAAACGACATCGAGGAAACGTGCATGTCCAGCCGGTTGGAGACCTACCGCGTCTCGGCCTACAACACCTCAAAACAATCCGAAAACAAGATTCACGACGATTCCGTGGCTCGCAAATATGGCTTCTCGGGTGGCCTCGTGCCCGGCGTGGACGTCATGGCCTACATGATGCACGTGCCGGTCGCGAAATGGGGGCGTGCCTTTCTCGAACGGGGACTGATCGAAGCGCGTTTCGCAAAGCCGGTCTATGACGGCGAGATCGCCGAGGTCAAAGCGGTCGACAATGACGGCGTGCTGACCCTTCAGCTTGAAAGCCGCGGTGAGCTCTGCGCCACCGGAAGCGCTTCGCTCCCGCTATCCGCGCCTGCGATTCGGATTGCGGATTTCATTGATGTCGCTGCGGTCGCCGAGCGCAAACCGGTGAGTGCCAGTTCCTACGAGGTCAACAAATGGCTTGGCACGATCCCCCGTGACTGGGCTGGCGAGGCCGCAACGGCGTATCTTTCCGACATCAGGGAAAGTGATCCGATCTATGCGCGCGAAAATCTCGGCCATCCCGGCCTCCTGCAGCGTATAATGAACAAGCTGCTGGTCGATAACGCGATCCTTGGGCCGTGGATACACGTCGGCAGCAGGATGCAGCTTCTGTCGGCGGCCAGGACCGGCGACCAGTTGACCGCGCGCGCCAAGGTGATCGGCAACTACGAAAAGAAGGGCCATCGCTTCGTCGAACTCGACGCGCTCCTTCTCGCCAATGGCAAGACGCCGCTCGCGCATTGCTGGCATATTGCGATCTATCAGCCGCGCGAGCAGGCCGCGGCGTAAGGCAATTACGCCGCTTTCTTCCCGTTCTGAATCGCGCGCCAGACCTTTTCCGGCGTCAGCGGCATGTCGATCTGCTTGACACCGTATTCGGACAGCGCATCGAGGACCGCATTCGTGATAGTCGCCAGACTTCCGGCGCAGCCGGCTTCGCCGCAGCCCTTGGTCCCCAGCGGATTGGATTTCGCCGGCGACGGATGATCGCCGATCGTCATGACCGGAACATCTTCCGCGCGCGGCAGCGCGTAATCCATGAATGAACCGGTGATCGGCTGGCCGCTCTCGTCGTAGTTGATCTCTTCCATCAGCGCTTGACCGATGCCCTGCGCGACACCGCCGTGCAGCTGGCCGGCGACGATCATCGGATTGACGATGGTACCGAAATCATTGACGCCGGTGTAGCGAACCACTTTGACCACGCCGGTCTCGGGGTCGATCTCCACTTCAGCGACATGACAGCCGTTGGGGAAGGTCGAGGGAATCTCCTTGGTCGCATGGTCGACATCGAGGGAAGAGGGGACACCCTCGGGCATCGTCCCCTGCCGCAACCGCTCTGCCAGTTCCATGATACCGATGTTGCGGTCGGTGCCGGCGATCGTGAAGCGGCCATTGGCAAACTCGATATCGGCTTCGGCGGCCTCAAGCAGATGTGCGGCGGCCTTTTTGCCTTTCTCGACTACAAGGGCGGACGCTTCGACGATAGCCGTGCCAGTCGCGGTGATCGATCGCGAGCCGCCGGTACCGTTGCCGAAGCGGACGAGGTCGCTGTCGTTCTGCTCCAGCGTGATCCTCTCAAAGGGAACGCCGAGCTCAGCCGACAGAACCTGCGCGAAAGGCGTAGCATGGCCCTGGCCGTAATCGAGCGTTCCGGTGGTCAACTTCACGCTGCCGTCGGGCTCGAAGGTGATCTTGCCAAGCTCGCCGCTCGGAGGTGCGGTCACCTCGAGATAGGAGCCTACAGCAATTCCCCGAAGCTTGCCGCTCTTGCGGCTTTCCTTCCTGCGTTTGGCAAAATTTGCATGATCAGAAATCTCGAGCGCCTTGCCGAGAACGCCGGCAAAATCGCCGCTGTCGTAGGTGACGCCGGAGGAGGCTGCAAAGGGCAACTGCGCGGGCTTGATGAAGTTGCGTTTGCGCAGCGCAAGGCGGCTGATACCCATCTCGTCGGCGGCGCGGTCGATCAGCCGCTCCATGTAGTAATTGGCCTCGGGCCGACCGGCACCGCGATAGGCGCCCATTAAAGTCGTGTTGGTCAGAACCGTCTTGATGTCTACGCCGAGCAGCGGTGTGCGATAGACGCTGGCAAGGTTTTTCGCCGTGTTGAGCGATAGCGGACTAGGCGCAACGCCGGTGATATAGGCGCCGAGATTGCCGTAGCCGGAAAGGCGGACGGCGAGAAAAGTTCCGTCCTCCTCGAGCGCGAGCTCGGCATGGATGATCTGGGAGCGGCCGTGACTATCGGACAGGAAGCTCGTCGAGCGCTCGTCGGTCCATTTCACCGGGCGGCCCAGCGCCTTCGCCGCGTGCAGGATGCATGTGTATTCGGGGTAGTTGAGGTTCTTCATGCCGAAGGAGCCGCCGACATTGGCGGTGAGAACGCGAACCTTTTCCGGCGGTACGTTGAGGATTCTGGCGAGGATCGCCTTGTTGCCGGACACACCCTGGGTTGGAACCTGGATGGTGTAGCGCTCGCTTGCCTTGTCAAATTTTGCAAGCGCGACGCGCGGTTCCATCGCGACCACGGCGATGCGCGTATTGACAATGTCGAGCCGGGTCACGTGGGCGGCACCGGCGAAGGCGGCGTCAATCATCGCGGTGTCGCCATAATGAAAGTCGAGCGCGACATTGTTTGGGATGTGGTCGTAGAGCTGCGGCGCGCCGGGCCTTGCCGCCTCGGCCGCGTTGGTCACCGCCGGCAGTTCTTCAATGTCGACTTCGACCGCCTCGGCGGCGTCGCGTGCCTGCGCGATCGTCTCGGCGACGACAAAGGCTATGGGGTCGCCGACGAAGCGCACCTTGTCGGTCGCGAGCGGCATGCGGTTGGTCTGCAATAGCGGCGAGCCGTCGCGGCTCTTCAGGGGAAGCCCGCAAACGAACGGCTTGTAATTGGCGGCCGCAAGTTCCGCGCCGGTCCAAATTCCGAGGACGCCGGGCATGGCCCTGGCGGCGGTAGTGGCGATACCTCGGATAATCCCATGAGCATGGTGGGAGCGGACCATCCACGCGTAGGCCTGTCCTGGCAGGCTGAAGTCGTCGGTGTATTTGCCTTTGCCGCGGACCAGCGTGTCGTCTTCCTTGCGACGGACGGGCTGCCCCACACCGTTCTTTTGCAGCGCGATAGCGTTTTCGAGGGCTGATGAAACCTGATCCTGCATTGGGAAAAGCCTGATTTCGCGAGTTTTTTCGGTCTTCCGGCCAGATAATGCACCGGCGCGGCCGGGACAACGGCAGTTTAGGCATGGCCCATGTGAGCGATTGTTGCACGGCGCTTCCGCGATGTTAAAGTTTCCGTGACAATCAATTGCTGACCGGGGCAAGCGGCCGCGGGAAGCGCGGAAAGACAGTTTGAATGAATGACGGGACGCGGCTTCGCGACGGCCCTCTGGCGCGCGAAGGACTGCAAAGGGCTGTTGCGGCGGACGCCACCGGTGCGGCTGGAAAGTGCCATGTGTCGGCGCCAAACGGGAGCGTCTATGCCGCTCTCGATCTCGGCACGAATAATTGCCGGCTCCTGATCGCCTGTCCTTCGGGGGATGGGTTCCGCGTCGTCGACTCCTTTTCGCGAATTATCCGGCTGGGCGAGGGTATTTCGGCGACCGGCTGCATCAGTGATGCCGCGATCGAACGCGCGATCGCGGCGCTCAGCATCTGCCGCGACAAGATCGAGTCCAAGAAGGCCAGGCGGTTGCGCCTGATCGCGACCGAGGCGTGCCGCGCCGCATCGAATGCCGACGGTTTTCGCGATCGGGTCGCCGCCGAAACCGGCATCCGGCTTGAGGTAATCGACCGCGAAACCGAAGCGGCACTCGCGGTGATCGGCTGTTCGCCGCTGCTCGACCCGCGGGGCCGGGGCGCCATCCTGTTCGACATCGGGGGCGGTTCCACCGAACTGGTGCGCATCGAGCGCGATCCGACCGAAGAGAATGCCGAGCCGCGTACCAAAGCCTGGATGTCCATCCCACTGGGCGTCGTCACCCTCGCCGAGCATTTTGGCGGAAGGGACGTTAGCCGGGAAATCTATGCGCGAATGGTCGAGGAGGTGGCCCAACATGTCGCCCCCTTTGCCGCCGAGCACGGCAAGGACTTGCGGGGCATGCACCTGCTTGGCACGTCGGGCACCGTGACGACGCTTGCCGGCATTCACCTCAACCTGCCGCGTTACGACCGCAGGCGGGTCGATGGCATCTGGATGAACGACGCCGACATTACCGCAACCATCGATCGGCTGGTGGGCATGAGCTACGCCGAGCGCGCCGGCAACAACTGCATCAGCGTCGAGCGTGCCGATCTCGTGCTGGCGGGCTGCGCCGTACTGGATGCCATCCGCGGTGCCTTCAAGATGCCGCGGCTGCGCGTCGCCGACCGCGGCTTGCGCGAGGGCATGCTGGTCGAAATGATGCGCGAGGACGGCGTGCTCAGGGCGTAATCCATGGCAAAGGATACGACCGGCCGGATGCATGTCAGTGTCAGGACCGGGGCAAAGCGAAAACTGTCGTCGAAGCTCTGGCTCGAACGACAGCTCAACGATCCCTATGTGGCGCGTGCCAGACGCGAAGGCTACCGTTCGCGCGCTGCCTTCAAGCTGATCGAAATCGACGACAAATATCATCTGCTCAAACCGGGGCTGGTGGTGGTCGATCTCGGCGCCGCGCCCGGCGGCTGGAGCCAGATCGCCGCGAGGCGTGTCGCTGCCGCAGAGGGCAAGGGCAAGGTGGTTGCGATCGATCTGTTGGACATGCCCGCGATAGCCGGAGTGCAGTTCGCGCGGCTTGATTTTCTCGAGCAGGCCGCACCGGAAAAACTGATCGAGATGCTTGGCGGCGGCACCGACGTGGTCTTGTCGGACATGGCGGCCAATACCACGGGCCACCGCAAGACCGATCAGCTGCGCATACTCGGCCTGGTCGAGGCGGCCGCCATGTTTGCCTGCCAGGTGCTCAATCCCGGCGGCGCCTTCCTGGCAAAAGTATTCCAGAGTGGCGCTGACGCGGGACTGCTGGCGCAGTTGAAACACGATTTTGCGAGCGTGCGGCACGTCAAGCCGGCCTCCAGCCGGCAGGATTCGTCAGAGCGCTACGTATTGGCAACGGGGTTTCGAGGCACCGGCTCTCGTATTCAGCCCGCTTGATGGCTGTGTCCCGCGGCGCGGCGTGTCACCCCAGCTGCTGGTCGCGGACTTCCTTCGTGGTTTCTTTCGCCGCAAGGGCGGCCTCTTTCGCGGCTCCCTTGCGGCTGGGAATGGCGTGCACTTTGCGGCCGGAGACTTCGTCACCGGCATCGCGGGGCATCTGCCAGAAGAAGTAGGAGGAAGCCGCCGAGATCAGCGCAACCACCAGGAACGCTGGCGCAAACGCGCTTGCGCTCAGTTCGCTCTGGTGACGCAGCCACAGAGTGGTTTCGACGGAAAATGCGCCGACTGCGACGCCGGCCGATATCGCAAGCTGCTGATTGACGCTGACAAGCGTCGTCGCCCGGCTCATCTGGCCCGGCGCTACCTCGGCATAGGCCACGGTGTTGATGGCGGTGAATTCCAGCGAGCGGAAGAATCCGCCGATCACGAGAACGATCATGATCAGCAGCAGTGGCGTTGTCACCGTAAACAACGCGCAGGCCGCAATGGACAACGCGCTGAGAACCGCGTTGACGGCCATTAAATTGCGGAAGCCGAAGGTGCGGATGATACGGGCGGCGAGTGTCTTCATGCCCATCGCGCCGACGGCGGAGGCAAACGTCACCAGGCCCGACTGGAACGGCGTCAGGCCGAAACCCGCCTGCATCAATAGCGGCAGCAGGAACGGCAGCGCCCCGATGCCGAGGCGGAACAGGAAACCGCCGACGATGCTGGCTCGCATTGTCCCCAGCCGCAGCAGGGAAAAATCGAGCACCGGCGATCCCGTTCGCCGCGAGTGAATCACGTAAAGCGCCATCGCGATCGAACCTACCCCAACCAGCGCCGCGACCACGCTCCATGGCAGCAAGTTGAGACCGGCAACCGAGAGACCGAAGGCAATACCTCCAAGCCCGATCCCTGACAGCATCAATCCGTAGAGATCAAAGCGTTCGGGGTCGACGCTCTTGATCGGATCGATGTATTTCAGCGCCATGAAGATGCCGAGCAAACCGATCGGAATGTTGATCAGGAAGATCCAGTGCCAGGAAAAATAGGTGGTGATGAAGCCGCCGAGCGGGGGGCCTATGACCGGCCCGACCAGTGCGGGCACCGTGACCCACGTCATCGCATTCACCAGCGCGCTCTTGTCGATCGACCTGAGCAGCACCAGCCGTCCGACCGGCGTCATCATGGCCCCGCCCATGCCCTGCAGGATGCGCGCGAACACGAAATCGTTGACGGAAGACGACAGCGCGCAGCCGATCGACCCCAGCATGAACACCGCGACCGCCAGCGCAAACACCATGCGCGCGCCGAAGCGATCTGCGGTCCAGCCGCTCGCGGGTATGAAAACGGCGAGCGACAGAAGATAGGAGGTGATCGCGAGTTTCAGCGTCAGCGGACTGGTGCCGATGTCGGCGGCGATCGCGGGCAGCGAGGTGGCAATCACCGTCGAATCCATGTTCTCCATGAACAGGGCGGTGGCCACGATGAGCGGAATCAGGCGCTGCTTTTTCATTAATTGCGGAAAAGATGAGGAAAAGGACGGCATAGGGGGCTGTATCATCCCCTCGTCACACAAGCTATCGCCATTGCGGAAGGCCCCAAACCACCTAGATCATGACTGGTATTCATTTGGTCCGGACGGGTGGAATTTCGACCATGATCTACGTGCTTGCCGCGCTTTTGCCGCCGCTCGGCCTGTTGCTGAACGGTCAGCCCTTTTCGGCGATTTTTAACCTGGTCCTGATCGTCTTTTGCGCGATTTTCGGGCTGGTTTTTCACATCTTGTTCCTGGTCCCCTCGGCCCATGCGATCATCGCGGTTCACATGAAACGGGAAGAGCGCAGGCACCGCGAAGTCGTGGAAGCCATCCGCCAGCATGGCCCGCCGCCGGGCTATCGGTGACCGGGCGCGGCCAAGACCGGGAACAGACCGCCTTTGGTGCTTTGCTTTCGTCACGGCACCATGCTATCGACCAGCGTCAACCCCACCGATGGGCTTCGATTCGACGGCAGGCGCTGATCGCCTCGCCGACGGCGGTGTTCATCCTCATGGCCGCGGCGGCCGGCTAAAGGACCAAGGAGTTGACGATGGCGCAGGGATTTGACGGCTTTCGCGAGGCCTATACGTTCGACGATGTGCTGCTGAAACCGGGCCTCTCCGATGTCGTGCCATCGGAGGTCGATATCCGCTCCCGCGTCACCCGTGCCATCCCGCTCAATATCCCGATCATCGCCTCCGCCATGGACACGGTCACGGAGGCGCGCATGGCGATCGCCATGGCGCAGTCGGGCGGCATCGGCGTCATCCACCGCAATTTCGACCCCGAGGCACAAGCCAATCAGGTGCGGCAGGTGAAGAAGTACGAATCCGGCATGGTCGTCAATCCGCTGACCATCGGTCCGGATGCGATGCTTTCCGACGCGTTGGCGCTGATGAAAGACCACGGCTTTTCCGGCATTCCCGTGGTGACCGGCGGCGGCAAGGGCGCCCCCGGCAAACTGGTCGGCATTCTCACCAACCGTGACGTGCGGTTTGCCACCGACCCCCGCCAGAAAGTGTCGGAGTTGATGACCCACGAAAACCTCGTGACGGTGCGCGAAGGCGTCAGCCAGGACGAAGCCAAGCGCATGCTGCACAAGCATCGCATCGAAAAGCTCCTTGTCGTTGACGACCAATATCGCTGCGTCGGACTGATCACCGTCAAGGACATGGAAAAGGCGGTCGCCCATCCGCTGGCATGCAAGGATGCGCAGGGGCGCCTGAGGGCTGCGGCCGCGACCACGGTCGGTGAGGGCGGCTACGAGCGGACCGAGCGGCTGATCGACGCCGGCGTCGATCTTGTCGTGGTCGACACCGCGCATGGTCATTCCTCGCGCGTGCTGGAAGCGGTTGACCGCATCAAGCGGCTTTCCAACGAAGTACAGGTGATCGCCGGCAACGTGGCAACCAGGGAGGGGGCGCAGGCGCTGATCGATGCCGGCTCTGATGCGATCAAGGTCGGGATCGGACCGGGCTCGATCTGCACGACGCGCATCGTTGCCGGGGTCGGCGTGCCGCAATTGACCGCGATCATGGATGCCGTCGAAGCAGCGAAGAAGGCCGACGTCCCTGTTATTGCCGACGGCGGCATAAAATACTCGGGCGACCTTGCAAAAGCGCTCGCCGCCGGCGCCGACATCGCGATGGTTGGCTCGCTGCTCGCAGGCACCGACGAAACTCCGGGAGAGGTCTTCTTGTGGCAGGGCCGCTCCTACAAGGCCTACCGCGGAATGGGCTCGGTCGGGGCGATGGCGCGCGGTTCGGCTGATCGCTACTTCCAGCAGGATATCAAGGACACGCTCAAACTCGTGCCGGAGGGCATCGAGGGGCAGGTGCCGTATAAGGGGCCGGTCGCAAATGTCATGCATCAGCTCGCCGGCGGCCTGCGTGCCGCGATGGGTTATGTCGGCGCGCGAAACATCGCCGAGCTTCACGACAAGGCCCAGTTCGTGCGGATCACGGGTGCCGGCCATCGCGAAAGCCACGTTCACGACGTGACCATCACGCGCGAGGCGCCGAACTATCCCGGCGGGATGTAGCGGCTGGCCGCGCGCAAAATCATCATTGCGCGCAATGATGAGAGGATCCAGAATCCTGAAAAACCGGAGGAAATGATCATGCCCCAGGCCAAGCGTATCGTTCTGGCGTCCCGTCCGATTGGAGAACCCAAGGCGTCGAATTTTCGCATCGAGGACTGTGCCCCGCCGACGCCGGGGGAAGGGCAAGTGCTGCTGCGCACGATCTGGCTGTCGCTCGATCCCTATATGCGCGGGCGCATGAGCGAAGGGCCGTCCTACGTCCCGCCGGTTCCGGTCGGCGGTGTGATGGAGGCGGGCACCGTGTGCGAGGTGATCGCCTCCAACAATCCAGCCTTCGCAAAGGGGGACATCGTGCTCGCGCGCGCCGGCTGGCAGACGCATGCATTGTCTGACGGCAAGGGACTGACGAAGATCGATCCCCGGCTCGCGCCGATCTCGACCGCGGTCGGTGCGCTCGGCATGCCGGGCATGACCGCCTATACGGGGCTGCTCGATATCGGCAAGCCGCAGCCGGGCGAAACCGTGGTGGTTGCGGCCGCCTCCGGTGCTGTCGGCTCGGCGGTCGGGCAGATTGCCAAGGTCAAGGGGGCGCGTGCAGTCGGCATCGCGGGCGGAAAGGACAAATGCGACTATGTGAGGAAGGAATTCGGCTTCGATGCGTGTCTGGATCACCGCGATCCCGATCTCGCGGTCAGGCTGAAAGACGCCTGCCCGAAGGGAATCGACGTCTATTTCGAGAACGTCGGCGGCGCCGTGTTCGAGGCGGTATTTCCACTTCTGAACGCGTTTGCGCGGGTGCCGGTGTGCGGTCTGATTGCGCATTACAACGACACGGAAGCGGTTGTGCCCAAATGGGCCGGCTCGATGATGCGCGCCGTCCTGACCAAGCGCCTGACCATCCGCGGCTTCATCGTCAGCGATTTCGCCGCACGCCAGGCGGATTTCCTGCGCGACATGTCGGGTTGGGTGCGCGAGGGCAAGGTGAAATACAAGGAGTTCGTCACGGAAGGACTTGAAAGCGCACCTGAAGCGTTCATCGGGCTCTTGAAGGGCGCCAATTTTGGCAAGCAGCTGGTGCGCGTCGGGCCGGACCGCGCTTAGGCCATCTAGCCGGCATCCGCCGGCTCGTTGGCTGGAGCTATGAGAAAAAGTTCCTCCAGATCGACGTCACGTTGACCGGGTGCCCTGACATGACGGACCTCGAAGCCATCAGGTCGGAAACAGTATTCCACGATCCCCGTCTCCTTGATGCCGATCCGCTCCTGCCGCGCATCGGAAATGACGAAACCGGTCGATGGCGCCCACACGTGCCTGACGTGATGGTGAGTAAAATCGCGACGCTGATGGACGTGACCGCTGGCGATCAATCTGAGATCGACAGTGCGCAACATTTCGAGCAGGCGTCGCCGTGCCGGCATTGGGACATAGCGTATGGGCTCCAGTTCTGCATCGTCAGGCGCGTTCAGGTAGACCGGCTTGTGCACGAACAAGGCCACCGGCTTGCCATTGCAGCTTGCGAGCTCCGAGGCGAGCCAGTCGAACTGCTCGGCTTCGCTGATCAGGCCGGAGTTCATCACCAGCGAATTGAGACCAACAAAAACCCACCCCGCTGCCTCGAAGCGCCAGCGGTCGTCGCCGAACGCGGCAATGAATGCCTGCCGGTTTTTTTCCGTCACCGGCTGCGGCGGAACGGGATCGGCTTGGGTCGGGTTGTCGCCGATGTCATGATTGCCGGGAAGATAACGGCAGGCAACGGGCAGGGCATCGTGCAGCGATCGCGCGAATTCGAGATCGTCAGCGCCGGTCGGGCCGTCGAATGCCACATCGCCGCTGTTGATCACGAGATCGGGCCGTGTGGTGTCGATATGCTCGCTCACCCGGTTGAAATTGTCGGTCAGGTTGGGAAAACGTCGGGCCAAGTGGCTGTCGGAGATTTGGGTCAGGCGAAATTCACTCATGTGTTGGTCCTTTCGGGCCGATTCTAGTTCGTCCGGACATCGGAATCATGACGGCCTCAGCGGTTCCCGACGCAGTGGTGTTGCCTGTGATGTCGGGCTATTTTGCACCGAAAATCCAGCCGCTTGCGACGGTCCCCAAACCCAAGGCTTTAGAACAAGGCTTTAAATGACACCCGCTGCCCGGCTTTCCGCCGCCATCGAGCTGATCCAGACCATCGAAGCGCAACGCATCCCGGCAGCGCAAGCGCTGAAGGAATGGGGCTTGGCACATCGCTTCGCCGGGTCCGGTGATCGCGCGGCGATTGCGGGCCTGGTCTGGGATGTCCTGCGACGGCGCGCGTCCAGTGCCTGGCTGATGGATGATGACACGCCGCGTTCCCGCGTGCTTGGCATGCTCAAACTCGAGCGGGGGATGGATGTCGCTGTCATCGCGGCGTTGTGCGACGGTGGCCGGTTTGCGCCGGAGCCGCTCACCGAAGCCGAGCGTGCTGCGCTGACCTCGCGCACGCTCGAGGGTGCGCCCCCATTTGTTGCGGGCGACTATCCGGAATGGCTCGATCCTTATCTCGCACAGACGTTTGGCGAGGACCGCGTTGCCGAGGCGGCAGCAATGGCAAGGCGCGCGCCGCTCGACCTGCGCGTCAACACGTTGAAGGCGAGGCGCGAGAAGGTGCTTGCCTCGCTTGCGCATATTGGCGCCCAGCCTACGCCCTGGTCGCCCGCGGGTTTGCGGATCGAGCTTGCTGCCGATGCGCGCAACGTCGGCATTCATGCAGAGGAGGATTTCATCAAGGGCCTCGTCGAGGTGCAGGACGAGGGCTCGCAGCTTGCGGCGTTGCTTTCGGCGGCAAAACCCGGCGAGCAGGTCATCGATCTCTGCGCCGGGGCCGGCGGCAAAACGCTGGCGCTGGCAGCGATGATGCAGGGCAAGGGTCGGCTGATCGCAACCGACGATGACAAGCGCCAGCTTGCGCCGATCCACGAGCGGCTGTCGCGCGCGGGTGTCCACAACGCAGAGGTGCGGACGCCCAAAGGCGAAGCGGACCCGCTCGCAGACATCAAGGCATCCGCCGATCTCATCGTCATCGATGCGCCGTGTTCGGGCACAGGTACCTGGCGCCGCAATCCGGACGCCAAATGGCGCATGCGACCCGGTGCCCTTGAGGTCCGCTTGAAGGACCAGGCCGAAGTGCTTGACCGCGCGGCTTCCATGGTCAAACCGGGCGGGCGGATCGCCTATATCACCTGCTCGGTGCTCGTTCCCGAGAACGGCGAGCAGGTCCGCGCCTTCGTCGAACGTCATGGCGAATTTTCCGTCCGCCCGCGCGCAGAGAGTGTGGCCGTGCTGGGGGACAAGGCGGAACAATTCGCTCATGCCGCGCTGCAGACGCCTGAGGGCTGGCTGATGACGTCGCGGCGGACCGGGACGGACGGGTTTTTCGTGTCGATCATGGTGCGCCAGAAAGCCCCAAATTAAGGGCGGACAAGCCGATTTCGGGCATTGCGGGACCGCTTCCCCTCGCGTAACTCCTCACCATGACAGCCGCAGAAAAAGCCCGCGAGTCGAGCGCCCCTGAGGCCTCGGCGCATGAGAAGATTCTGATTGTCGATTTTGGCAGCCAGGTCACCCAGCTGATCGCCCGCCGCGTGCGCGAGGTGGGTGTCTATTGCGAGATCGTACCGTTCCAGAAGGCGGAAGCGGCGTTCCTCAAGATGCGGCCAAAGGGGGTGATCCTCTCCGGCGGACCTGAATCGGTGCATGTCGAGGGCTCGCCGCGCGCCCCAGAGCTGATCTTCGATTCCGGCGTGCCGGTGCTCGGCATCTGCTACGGGCAGATGACTATGGCGGCCCAGCTCGGCGGCGAGGTCGAAGGTGGACATCATCGCGAGTTCGGCCGCGCCGATGTCGAGGTGAAGGCCGATAGCTGTCTGTTCGACGGCGCCTGGAAACCCGGCGAGCGGCATCAGGTCTGGATGAGCCATGGCGACCGCATCACAAAAATGCCGCCCGGCTTCGTCGTCGCCGGCATCAGTGCCAACGCGCCCTTTGCCGTCATCCAGGACGAGAAGCGGAAATATTACGGGTTGATGTTCCACCCCGAGGTGGTGCACACGCCCGACGGCGCCAAACTGATCCGCAATTTCGTTCGCGAGGTCGCCGGCCTTGCCGGTGACTGGACCATGCGTGCATTCCGCGAGGAGGCCATCGCGAAAATCCGCGCGCAAGTCGGCAAGGGCAGGGTGATCTGCGGTCTCTCCGGCGGCGTCGACTCGGCCGTTGCAGCAGTCCTGATCCACGAAGCGATCGGCGAGCAGCTCACCTGTGTGTTCGTCGATCACGGCCTGCTCCGGCTCAACGAAGCCGAAACCGTCGTCGAGTTGTTCCGGCATCATTACAACATTCCGCTGGTGCATGTTGATGCCTCCAGGCAATTCCTCGCCGAGCTTTCGGGCGTCACCGATCCCGAGCAGAAGCGCAAGACCATCGGGCGCCTCTTCATCGACGTGTTCGAGGCGGAGGCGAAGAAAATCGGCGGTGCGCAGTTGCTGGCCCAGGGTACGCTTTACCCCGACGTGATCGAGAGCGTGTCGTTCACCGGCGGACCGTCGGTCACGATCAAATCGCACCACAATGTCGGTGGCCTGCCCGAGCGCATGAACATGAAGCTGGTCGAGCCCTTGCGCGAACTGTTCAAGGACGAGGTGCGCGCGTTGGGTCGCGAACTGGGCCTGCCCGAGATTTTCGTCGGCCGGCATCCGTTCCCGGGACCGGGCCTTGCGATCCGCTGCCCCGGCGACATCACGAAGGAAAAGCTCGACATCCTTCGCAAGGCGGATGCCGTCTACATCGACGAGATTCGCAAGGCGGGTCTTTATGACCAGATCTGGCAGGCCTTCGCGGTGCTGTTGCCGGTGAAGACGGTGGGCGTGATGGGCGACGGGCGGACCTACGACTATGTCGTGGGCCTGCGCGCGGTGACGTCGACCGATGGCATGACCGCCGACTTCTATCCCTTCGACATGAAATTTCTCGGCGCCGCCGCAACGCGCATCATCAACGAGGTCAAGGGCGTCAACCGCGTGGTCTATGACGTGACCTCGAAACCACCAGGCACGATCGAGTGGGAATAGGGCACCCGCTACCTCCTCCTACGCCGCTCGATCGGGAGCGACCCGCGCTGGTGGTTGCTCGCGAATACCCGCGAGGAAGGTCTCGACTTCGTGGCGCAGCGTTTCGGCCTGCTGCGATAGCTGGTTCGAGGCGCCGAGGACTCGTGTCGCCGCAGTGCCGGTCTGCCCCGCCGCCTGGGTCACCTGAACGATGTTGCCGCTCACCTGCTCGGTGCCCTGCGCCGCCTGTTGGACATTGCGCGTGATTTCGCCGGTGGTCGCGGTCTGCTCCTCGATGGCGGAGGCGACGCTTGCGGCGATCTCGTTGATCGCAGCAATCGTGTGGCCAACTCCCTCGATGGCCGCCACCGTGCCCTGGGTCGCTGTTTGCACGCTGGCGATCTGACGGGCGATTTCCTCGGTGGCCCTGGCGGTCTGGCTGGCCAGCGCCTTCACCTCCGACGCCACTACGGTGAAGCCCTTGCCCGCGTCACCGGCTCGCGCCGCCTCGATCGTGGCGTTGAGAGCCAGCAAATTGGTTTGGTTGGCGATTTCCTTGATCAGGCTGACCACGCCGTTGATGCGCCCGGCGGCATCGGCCAGGCTCCGCACGGCGCCCGTCGTCTGTTGTGCCTCTTGCACGGCTTTCGAGGCGATCTCGCTCGAGCGCCCCACTTGGCGGCTGATCTCCTGAATCGACGCCGCCATCCCTTCAGTAGCTGATGCTACCGTCTGCACGTTGGCCGAGGTCTGCTCGGCCGCTGTCGCCGACGCGGATGCCTGCTGGCTCGTCTGATTGGCAAGCTTCGTCATGCTTTCAGCGGTCTTGCTGAGCTCCGTGGACGCCGAGGCCACGCCGTCGAGCACGGTGCTGGCCACGGTGTCGAAGGCGGCGATCAGCCGGTCGACCGCTATCCCCCGCCGCTCTTTCGCCTCGCGTTCCAGCGCCTGTTCGGCTTCGAGGCGAAGTCGCTCCGTGGCGTTATCCTTGAACACCCGGAAGGCCCGTGCCAATCCGCCGATCTCATCGCCGCGATCGTCGAACGGGACCGCGACCGAAAGGTCGCCTGCGGCAGCGCGGGACATCAGGCTACCGATCGTGGCCAAGGGCACCGAGATTTGCCGGGAGACGAAATAGCCGGCAACTGCGGCGACCAGGGTGAGCAGCGTTGCCACCTCCAATATGGCCTCGAGGGTCTGGTTTTTGGCGAGCGATTCCTGCATCAGCATCAACGTCGCCTTGTTCGACTCCTCGGTCAGCGACTTCTTGACGGCGCCGACGTCATCAGCTGCCGCGTAATAGGCGGTGGATGTCACATTTACCTTGTCCGCCAGAACGATCTTCGCTGCAGCCTCGAACGTGTTCCACAACTTGTGAACCTTCTCAAGCTGGGCGTGAACTGCGGCGCTCGGCGTCGGGAGCGTGATGATCGTGCCTTCGCTGTCCGGCACTTCACCTCCGTTCGACAGTGCGTTCAGGCTCTTCGAGAACAGCTCCACTTTCTCCGCCAGCGCGTCACGTGCATCCTTCGACGACGACTCGCTTTCCAGAGCTGCCGACAGCGCGGCATAGTCGCCGGAGACAGCCAGGGACAACGTCCGCTGACGTGCCGCGACGTCTATCAGCCGGGCATCGTGGCCCTGTTGGCTTACGACATAGAAGGTTGCGCCGACGATGGTCATGATGAACAGTACGAATGCGCTGATCACCATCATCAGCTTGCGCATGATCGTGATATTTTTCATGGCAAACATACGTCTTCATCCAGCGGACTTGGCTGTTGCGATGACTGGGATCACTTCGCGACAACAAAGCTTTTCTTGACGATCTCTTGACCCGCGGGCGAAAGGGCCCAGTCTATAAAGGCCTTTGCTTCACCTGCCGGCGCACCCTTCGTCGTCAGATACAGCGGGCGGGTGATGGGGTAGGCGGAATTGGTGACCGCCGCCTTCTGGCCATCAACGTCCAAGGCCGCAACCCCCGAGGCGCCTTGAAGGACGGAGAAGCTGATCTGGCCGATGGCACCTTTGTCGCGCGCCGTTTCGCTGATGATCTTCGCGTCGGGAGTGACCACCTCGATGGCCCCGTATTCAGAGCCGCCCATGACGGCAGCCTGAAAGACCGCGCGCGTCGCCGAGCCTTGCTTGACGATCAACGGCTTGATTTTGAGGTCGGGACCGCCGAGTTGCGACCAATTGGTGATTTTGCCGGTGAAGATGTCACTCAACTGAGCCGCGGAGAGGCCTTTGACCGGATTGTCCGCGTTGACCACCACCCCGATCGCGTCCTTGCCGATCAAGGTGGCTTGAACCCCCTTGCCGGTGAAGTCGCTGCCAACATCTCGGGCGACACCGCCGATGTCGCAGGCGCCGCGTATCGGGCAGCTTTCGCCACCGCTGCTTTCCGGCTGCGTGTCGATCTTGAAGGTCGATGGTGTGTAGACTGCCGCGGCATCGGACATGAATTTTCCAACCGTGGAGGAGCCGACATATTTGAGTTCGCCGGCGGACGCGGGCAGAGATGGCGCGGTCGATGCAGCCGCGACGACGGCGAGAATTCTGGCAATCGAAATACGAGTCATGGCGGATCTCCTCTTCAACCAGAGGTTTATATTGCCAGCAAGGTGTTAATTATAGTTGAAAAAGCGACCCGGTGATTTACGACGCTCAAGACTGTTCTGCGCGCCGGAGCCGTCATCCCGGCGGTTTGGGCAGCGTTGCCAGGAAAGCCAGAACATGATCCCAGTTCTCCGCGGCTCCCTTGGGATCGCGTGCTGCGATCAAGGTCGAGGAGCCGTGCACGCCGAACTTCGGCGCGAACTGGGTTTTGCTGCCTGCGGGCGATGCCGCCAGAATCTTGCGTGCGGCGCTGACCTCATCGGCATCAGACGACGAGGTGACATAGACCGGCACGCGGACCTGGGCGGCTGCCTGCGCCACGGCGCCGCTCTTGCCGAGATACTCGCCGGGCGAAAAGGCCATCACCGCAGCGACCTGCTTGGCGTGCTCGGCCGCGACCTCGAAAACGAGCGCCGCCGAGTAGCTGCTGCCCCACAGCACAATGGGCAGATGCCGCGATGCCGCCCAATCAAGCGCTGCCACCAGGTCAGGCTTGGCATCCTCGTAAGTCGCCGACCTGCCGAGGCGGGAAGCAGTCTCGTTCGGGCCAAAGAGAGAACCGCCCGATCGTTGATCGATCGCGAGCGCCGTATAGCCGGAAGCCACAAGGCGAGGCGCGATCGTTGCGTACTCCGCCTTGCTGGAGCCAGCCTGGTGAAACAGCAGGATGACGGCCTTCGGCTGCGTTGCCTCGTAGAGCAGGGCGGATACCGACACGCCGTCACGGGCCTGCAGCGTTACCGGTTCGGCTTTGCCCTGTTGAGCTTTGTCTTGCGCGCTTGCGGCGGTCGAAAATGTCAGCGCCACCGCCACGCCGGCCAACCATCTCAGCAACATGTTCTCGTGTCCCTTCAATTCAGGCCGCTTGACGGTCCTTCACTGGTCTGGTTCGCGGCATCAGCCGTTTTGTTACCACAGCGTTTTGTATAAAGGCCGTTCATCCTATCAGCTTTGTCATAGCGAGGAGCCAGCAGCGACGACGCGATCCAGTCAACGCTGGATCGCTTCGCTTGGGCTCGCGATGACGAATAGATGTCTCGTGTCCCGGACGCGGTGCGGCGCGCAGCGCTGCGCCGCAGATCCGGGAACCACGTCGGCAAAGAATGGGTCCCGGCTCTGCGTTGCGGCATTCCATGCCGCAGCGCGTCCGGGACACGAGGGCGAGCTGTGCCAGCTTCCAGATGTAAATGTCAAACAGCCTGTGACGTGAGTGCGCATTCCCGCGACGCATTGCATCCGAGTTTGCCAAGCACGACGTCCCTCGAAATCAGAGGGCGCGGGAAATGCCGGATGCCCGATGCACCCGCAGCCTCGCGTGCGAATGAGAAAGAGCACACGAGCGTAGTCCCCACAGGTTCACCGAAAACGATCCGGCATTTCCTGCGCGATGGTTTTAACGGTTTCCTTCGTGCTCTCCCCGGTGACCTGGCTTTTTTGCCACCGTCATCGGCGCGATGCAAAGCATCGCCGCCAACTTGACACCTGCCTTGGTGTGTCAGGACCACACGACTTCGCCGTCCGCGTCGATATCGCTCGTCTGGCGACATCCACACGTCCATCGCATCCCGCCCCACGTTTCGTGACGATTGGCCGTAACGTCCCTCTTTCGAGAGACGGGACGGCGCGGACCTCTATCTATGATTTGCCCGACGAGCAAAGCGGAATATTTTTGCGAAGAGGACTGGACGACCCAAATCAGGTTGAATTGCCTGACGAAATTGCTGTTCGCGCGCACGCGATTTTCAAGTCAACGCGTGCGCGCAAAGTGCCGTTCAGCCGCTGATCGCCGCGAGAGGCAGCCTCAATGAGCTACCACCGATATTGGTTCGGGTAGTACCCATACTGTTGGGGGCAGATCCACTGGCCGGAGGCGTCGTAGTAACAGCCGCTGTTGTAGTTGTTGTAGTAGCCATAGGCACCCGCCGCCACTGCGCCGGCCGCTACGCCCGCCGCTACGCCGCGATAGGGATAATATCCGCCTCCCCAACCTCCGCCATAACCCGGATAACCCGGGCGTCCTGGCAGGCCTGCGATCGGACGGCCCGCGATGGGGTTAACCGGCCGAGCCACACGGCCGGCGTAGGCGCGCCCCGCGTAGCCACGGCCGGCGTAACCGCGCCCCGCATAGCCGCGTCCCGCATAGCCGCGCCCCGCGTAGCCGCGGTGGGCGACACGTGCGCCGCCGCCTCCGCCACGGAATGCGGCGCCACCACCGCCACCGCCCCGTGAGAAGCCACCGCCACGACCACCACGGGCTAGCGCGTCATCGGGAACCAGGGTCGCACAGACAAGTACGACGGCCGAAAGAATGATCAAACCATAACGAAGCATGGCATTCCTCCCTGACTGGTGCCGTCCACCTCGACTGCTGCCTGGAATGCCGCACTCACCACGAGCGCGGCACGTACTCACGAGCAAAGCGGCACACAACCTTAGACTTGGCCGCTCTGGAACTTTCTGCTTGATGTAGATCAACAGTCCTTGCCGAAAAGGAACGGCGCATCGCTGAAAACGCGCGATTGCGTCTCGGGTTCCCTGTCTCTTGTAGGCGGAGCGGGCGCAACTGGATCGAGCGATACTTAGCCAAGATTTAACTATCCGAGCCCAAAGTCTCCGTGGGCATGGGCTTTTCCGATCGCGACGGGCCTCCGGCGCGCTGATTTCATTCAAATTGTACCAATTTCCTTAGGGCGCCCTTTGGAGACTCCGGCGTAGATAGTGGCCTTATTTGCCGATGATCCGGAGTACCACGATGGTCCCTGCCTCCGTTAGAGATCAATTGCGTCGACTGCGCAGGGATGAGCGCGGCACCGTAAGTGTGATCATGGGCCTGCTGATCATCCCGTTCATGGGCTTCCTGGCGATGGGCTTTGAAGTCTCGAACTGGTATCTGATCACCCGCGGCATGCAAAATGCCGCCGATGCGTCGGTGCTTGCGGCCGCAATCAACAACAGCGCCAATTACAAGACTGAGGCCAACGCGGTGGCGGCGCTCTACGGCTTTGTCAACGGGACCAACAACGTCAGCATCGCGGTGACCAATACGGCAGCCTGCCCGAGCGGCGGCAATAACTGTTACAGCGTGACAATCTCCGGCTATACGCCGCTGCTTGTCTCCCAGATCGTCGGCTACCAGGGCAATGCCAATCTTGGCGGCTCGCTCCAAAAGAGTTTGAGTGCGGTCGCAGTCGCAAAAGCCGCCACCCAGCCCCAGGATCTTTGTCTGCTGGCGCTCGCCGGCAGTGGCACGACTCCCGCCATCCATACAAACGGTGCGCCGACCGGTAACATGAACGGTTGCGACTCCATGTCGAACACCGCCGCCAACTGCAACGGGCACGATTTGGGCCTGGGCATCAGCTTTGCCGTGGGATCCAACAGCGGCTGTGGCGCCGCGCAACTTCATAATGACGCGATAGCGGACCCTTACGCCCATTTCGCAACCAATATCCCGGCTCTCAACACCAGCGGTTGCAACAACACTTACCCGCAGGAAACCCATCAAGGTAATCACTACACGGTGGCTACAAGCAACCAATTGAGCGGGACGATGACTCTGACGGCGGGAAACCACTTTCTGTGCGGCGATCAGTTGCTCACCGGCAACGTGACCGTCAATGCGCCGGCGACGGGTGCCGTCCTCATCATTGAAAACGGCCAGCTCGATCTCAATGGCAACACGTTTCAGACCTCCAGCGGCTCCGGGCTCACGGTGGTGTTTTCCGGCACCAACGGGTCGTACACGCATGCTCCGACCGACAACACCAACGGATCTGGCGGCGCGCTCAATATCGCCGCCCCGAACTCGGGAAACTGGAGTGGCGTCGCAGTCTATCAGGATCCCAGCCTGACCAGTGGCGTCGACGTTTCGGCAGCGGGCAACAGCCCGACCTGGGACATCACCGGGTTGATCTAGATGCCGCACGCCACGCTCACGCTAAAGGGCGCGATCGATAAATCGAATTTCGGCCATCAGTGTGTCGTCATGGTCGCCGACAATTTCCAGATCAGCGGCACCGGCGGCATCCTCAAGACCGACATCGGAGAATGCCCGCAGGCCGGCCTGACCATGCCGACCGCGGTCATCCCCGGCGCAGCCCAGCTCGTCCTATGAAGCAGAAAGCACGATCGAGATACCGGTTGTCGGCGGCGTTGGCCTCGAGCCTCGCCAGCAAAGCCGCGGCCGCGTGGGCCGACCGGAGCGGCGTCGCCGCCATCGAGTTCGGCTTTTTTGCGGTTTTCCTGTCGATTGCGCTCGCCAACGTCACCGACGTCTCGATCTACATCTACCAGCGGATGCAGGTGGAGAATGCGACCGAGATTGCGGCGCAGGCTGCCTTGAAGACTTGCGCAACCAAATTGCCGGCAACGATAAACTGTAACGGCCTCACGACCGCCATGCAGAATGCGTTGCAGAGCACGACGCTGGGTACCAGCGTCGCGTTCGCAAGCGGTTCACCGGCAGAGGGATACTACTGCGTGAACTCAGTCAACGCCCTGCAATGGGTCGCCGCCGTAACCGCGAAGCCCGCCGACTGCACGGCCGCCGGTACGCCGGCGTTGCAGCCCGGTGACTACATCCAGGTGCAAACGACGTTTACCTATCACTCCTTGTTTCCGGGCCTGAGTGTCGCCGGCGCTTTTCCCTCGCCGATTACGCGCACATCCATGATGAGATTGGGTTGACCGTGCGAAAGCTCCTCAAATCCATGCGGCTGAACCAGGACGGCACCACGGCGGTGGAATTCGCAATTGTCGCGCCCGCGTTTCTGCTGATGATTTTCGGCACGATCGGGCTGTGCTTTGCCCTGTTTCTGATTGGAAGCCTTCACTACGCCGTGGAAGACGGCGCACGCTGTGCGTCCGTCAAAACCACGATCTGCACGGATGCAAATTCGATCGTCACCTATACCACAGGCCGTTATCTCGGCCCGAACGTGTCCCCCCACTTTACTTATCTTGCAGCTGCCTGCGGCAACTCCGTGACTGGAACGGTCAGCTACACCATGGATATCGGGTTCAGGACCTTCGTCATTCCGATCTCGGCGACCGCCTGCTTTCCTTGATTGCCGTCAATGGTGTGATTCCCGGGAATTGCTGCAATGCCGTGATTCCTAGGGATTGCTGCCTGGCGTGATCCTGGCCTGCATCCAGCCTGGCATCTGTAGGGCGGAATTGTCGAGGTGATTGACAAGCCACACGCCTCCGAGCGCGATTACCCCCGCCAGAAATACATGCGGCAGCGTTCTGACGAGCGCGCCCAGCAGGCCTGCGAATGCAGCCAATACCGCCACGCCGGCTCTGAGAAGTTGTCTGCCAGCCCCGAAAAGCGCCCAGATCACTCCAGCCAGGATCAGCACCAGCAGAACCTGCTTCCACAGCGGCCAATCCTGCCAGGGCACGGCCATGAGCTTGCTGACCTGGTCGACGGACCAGGTCCAGACCAGCTCGATGAAGTGGAAGATCGCAGCAATTCCCTGTTGCAGGAATTTCAGCAGCTGATCGAGAACCTGTTTCATTGCCGCTGCTCCACCGTTTCCATCGTGTTCGAGTAATCCGGATGCAACGCGGAAAGCAGCCTTGGGTTCCACGGCTCTGGTGCCACGGGGCAACCGATAATGTCGAAGGCCGGCCGTTGCTCCTGCCGGATCAATCGGCTGATCTTCAGTTTTCGCGCAAGTTTGATTCGGAAGTTCAATATGAAATTTGTGCGCTGCGGATTAAATCTGAATTTGATCGCGAGGAGATACGGGCGATATCCTCGCCTCGGACGATGTTCGAACCTTAACGGCAGGGCTGATCGAAAATGGCACGACGGAGCATCACCACGCGACCCGCTTTGCAGCCGAAGGGCTGGGAGCGCCGTCAAGGCACCCGCGAGCACCTGCTTGAGGCGGCGGGACAAATCTTCGCCGACAAGGGTTTTGAGCGATCGACGGCAAAAGAGATATCAAAGCGCGCCGGTGTCAACACGGCTGCCGTCAATTACTATTTCGGGGGCATAGAGGCGCTCTACGCGGCGGTGCTTGAAGAGGCGCGGAACCGGATTTTTTCGGACCAGGCTATCGAGAACGCGATCGCGGGGAAGACAGATCCCAAGGCGAAGCTTGAGGCGGTCTTCGCCCTCGTGACCCGGACGCTGTTGGGCCCGCTATCATCATCCTGGATTTTGCGAGTGCTCGGGCGCGACCTGGTCACGCCGACCGCGGCCAGCGATGCGGCGAAGGAAAAGCTCATTCTGCCGCGAGCTCAGATCTTGAAGGGCTTCATCGCGGACTTCCTGGACCTGCCCGAAGACCATCCGTCCGTCGCGCGCGCATGCATCAGCATCATGGCGCCTTTCTGCATGCTGATTTTGTCGGACCGCCGCAGGATCAAGCGCGCGCTCCCGAGCGTTGGCCTCGGACCGGATGACGCGCTCGACATGGCGCGTCACCTGGCCCAGTTCGCGATCGCCGGTCTGGAAGCCGTCGGGCGCGACGCCCACAAAAAGGCGTCACTGAGGCCCCAACAAAACAACCGCTAACAACCGGCGCAAGCGACAATCACAAAAAATCGTAGATTGAAATGTAAATTTCAATTTGACTATTGAACGCGGGGGCATATGATGGCTCGCGATCAGATTGCAGAGTTCCCGTTGCAGAGCAACGATGCGAAAGGCCGCGACGCAGGAGTCGCGATGATCGGCTGCGACCTGCGATGGGGGGCGGAGTACAGATATGCGCGTCAGCAGATATCAGCCGGTATTGGTGGCCCTGCACTGGCTGATGGCCCTGTTGCTCCCGATTGCGCTTGGCGGCGGCGCATTGGTGCTGGTGAAAATCCCGAACACCGATCCGATGAAGATAGTCGCGCTGCAGCAACACTTCGCCGGCGGCATCCTGCTCCTCACGCTGATGTTGATTCGGCTGATCGTGCGCCTGAGTACGACCCATCCGGCGCAGGCTTCGGCCGGCAGTTCTATTCTCGATCGCATGGCGTGGCTCTCACATCGCCTGCTCTATGTGTTGGTGGTGGCGCAGGCCTGCAGCGGCCTCACCATGGCTCTGCAGACCGGTTTGCCGGAAGTCCTGTTCAGCGGCCACGGCGCATTGCCGGCTGACTTCTGGGTATTTCCCGTGCGCTCCGTCCACTACGTGATTTCGCGCCTGTTGATGGCGCTGATCGCGCTGCATGTGAGTGCTGCGCTCTACCACACGTTCATTCTTCGCGATGGCCTGCTTCGCCGGATGTGGTTCGGCCGGCGCGTTCCGCAGGCACCTGGCTCGGTTGCTTCTGCGCGCAGTCAATCGCTCTCATAGGCGCTTGCGATGGATTACATCACGCTTCGTCGGCGCAAGCACCGCAAGCGTGCCGGACAGGGGAGCGTCTCCGTGGCGGAAAGCGAGAGGATCGGGCAGTTGAAAGAGAAAGTTGCGCTAGTTACAGGCGGCACCGGCGGGATCGGCAAGGAAATCGCGCGTGGGCTGGCGCAGGCGTGTGGCAAATTGATCATTGTCGGTCGGGATGCCGAGAAGGGCGCTCAGGCCGAAAGGGAAATCCGCGCGTCGTCGAAGGACTGCGATGTCCGTTTCGTTCGCGCCGATCTGAGCCTGATGTGGGAAGCCCGTCGGGTCAGCGAGGAGGTGGCGAACCATTGCTCTGCGCTGCACTATCTTGTGCACAGCGCAGGTTTCGTTCGGGGGCGCCGCGTGGTGACCGCCGAAGCGCTCGAGTCGAACTTTGCGACCAATTATCTCAGTCGCTTCGCCGTGACCGGCCGTCTGCTTCCAACCCTCCAGGCGGCCGGTCGACCGGGTCATTCGGCGCGAGTCCTCTTCATCTCCCATCCCGGATTTGACGGGAAGATACATTATGACGACGTGAATCTGACGACGAATTTCTCGACGATCAGGGCGTTCAGGCAGTTCCACTACGCCAACGATGTCTTTGCCGTCGAGCTGGCGCGCCGATTGTCGGCGCCAGCCGGGCGACCGCCGGTGACGATCTCCTGCCTCCATCCCGGACCGACAAAGACGGATATCGACAGGGACATGCCGCTATGGATGAAGCTGATGGTGCGGTCTGTCATTCATCCGCTGGTTTCCCACGCCCCGAGCGTGCCGGCCACGACGGCGCTCAAGTTGCTGTTGGCCGACGAGTACGAGGGAGATTCGGGGGCGCTCTTCTCGCTGGTCGGTAAATTCAAGCGCGTACCTGTGGCGCTGAGCGTAAAGAGCCCGGCGGAAGGTGAGCGGCTGTGGACCTTCAGCGAGGCACTGGTTCGCTCGGCGTTGGCAGCACCCATCCTTTCGGCTGAAACCTTTGGAGAAGCGATCAGTCAGCTCAAGTCCGCACACTCGCGATGATTGCGGCGCTATCGACGTCGCCATCGCCGGCTCAGCGGGGCCGGCGAATGGCCCTGACCTTGCCGCTGTTTCCGCCGCCGCAATAGAACCGGTCGCCGCCATCGGACTCCAGCCCGGACACGCCGGTTCCCGGCGGCATTTCGAGGCTCTCCATCACCGCTCCCGTTTTGGGATCAATTCGCCTCAGATCGCTTTCGTCGCCTTCCCAAGTGCCATGCCAGAGTTCGCCGTCGACCCAGGTTACCCCGGTGACGAAGCGTTTGGTTTCGATGGTGCGAAGGATCGCCCCGGTCTCCGGATCGATCTGGTGGATCTTCCGCTCCCGATACACTCCCACCCAGAGCGTTCCCTCCGCCCACGCAAGCCCGGAATCGCCGCCGCCGCTTGGCGAGGGGATCGTGGCGAGTATGCGGCCGCTCTTGGGATCGATCTTCTGGATGCGATCCTCGGCGATCTGAAACAGGTGCCGGCCGTCGAAAGCCGTTCCCGCGTGCGCCGCGACGTCGATTGCGCGCAGCGTCTTGCCGCTTCGGGGATCGAGGGCGGCCAGCTTGTCGCCTGCGGCAAACCAGACTTGCTGGCCGTCATAGGTGACGCCCGCGACACGATCTACACCCGGAAACGGACCATATTCACGAATGATTTCCGCCGACGATCGCTTCATGTTGTGCTCCTTTGGAACGGCATCGCGAATGTGGCCCTCTCCGCTTGCGGGAGAGGGTACAGCGCCGTCCCGTTTCAATCCAAACCCATCCCATCTCTAGTCGCCTGGCAGCGGGGCGGGGAGTAACAACGTCGTCGTGAATCCGCCGAGCGGCGGGGTCATCCAACGCCGCGCGCGCCCCTGACCAAACGACTGCACCTTGCCCGCCGCCGCAAGCTCGTCGAGCGAGCGCTGCACGGTGCGCTGGCTTGCATCGAGCGCAAGCGCCAGCGCCGAGCTCGACCAGGATTCGCCATCGGCGAGAAAGGCGAGCACCGCCGCATGCTCCTCCTCGAGCGGAAGCGCCAGCACGACGACTTCATCGGCGCGGCGCGGCACCAGTGCAAATCCCTCCTTTGTCGCGCTGATGCCGGCCAACGTCCGCAGCGCCGCGCGAAGCCGCCCGATTTCGACCCGCAATCTCGCGCGATGCGATTCATCGGCAACCTTGCCGCGGAAGGCGCGCGCGACCAAAGTGGCTCGCGGCACGTCCTTGGGCCACGCCTCGGCCAGCGCGCGTGCAAGCGCAAACAACACCGGACGCCTTGCCAGCGGGACTACCGTGCCCGCGCCGCGAACGACATAACGGCAGGCATCCACGACAAGCGCTCTCGATGCCAACAGCGCTTCCACCTCCTCGAGCAATAGGTGTCGCGCCTCGCCGCGCACGATCAGGCGCGCCGCCGGCGCCTTCAGGAGCAGGAGGGCGGCCTCGACCTCCGCCATCAACTCGGGGATGGCTGCGTCATGCGCGGCGCGCTCGGCGCGGGCAAGTGCATCGCGCGCCGTTTTCGTCCGCAAGCGGCGAATTGCAATCCCGGCAACCACCATCTCGTGCGCGGCCCTTGAGGCGGGTGGCAGCGGCGTGGGGTCGAGGCCTGCGAGTCCACGCTCGGCCTCGTCGAGGCGGCCGATCAGAAGCAGGCGCCGTATTTCGAGATGCCGCGCGTGCGCGGCGTTCAACTTGTCGCCGTGCTCTTCGAGAGTAGTCCGCGCCGCGTCGAGCGCCTTTGCGGGAAAACCGAGGTCGCGCGAGACCAGCGCAATCTCGGCCTCGGCGACGACGCATCTTGCGCGCGCCACGGCTTCCCTGGAACTGAAGGCGCCACCTGCACGTCTCAGAAGAGCCTTGGCGCGGACGAGATCGCCGAGCCGGGCCATCGCGATACCACGAAGCGCAAGCGCAGGCGCATCGTCGCGGAGCGCGACCCGTTTCAGCGCGCCGAGCGGATCACCTGCCGCCAGCGCCCGTGCCGCGGCCGTGATCAGCGAGTCCATCTGAATCCCGCCAAACTTGTCACTCTCACCGTCTGACGTCCGCTCCTACTCTATCACGTGTCAATAAACCAGCATGTCCAGTGGTTCGATTCTACTCCACTGGTGCGAGAGGGCACTGTCATGGTCGACTGGACCATTCTGTCTCCGACATATCTCACTGCCGTGGTCGAGTGGGCTGGAGCCGTGGTGACCGTGCTCGCCGTAGGCCCTGGCCATCCGACAGAGAATGCAACACGGAGCGAGGGACGATGACGATGGGCAACGCAGGCGCTATTCGGGTAGCCAACTGGTTGTCGCTTGCGGCCGCACCAACCTTTGCGATCATGGCGCTGGTGACGGGCGTTGCTGGCAACCAGGCAATGCTCTGCGCGGCCGGGCAGGGGTCGCCGCTGAGCGGAATGGCGGCGATGTATGCGCTGATGAGCGCGTTCCACCTGGCACCCTGGCTGAAGCTGGTGGCGGCGCGAGCAGGCGGCCATTTGCAGGCCGATGCGACCAGCCAGACTCCGGGGGATGCCGTCGCACGGCCTCAGCGACCGGGCGCGAAATAATCCGGCTTTGCTGTGGTCCATGTCTCACCCCAGAGCTGGCCGCCGCCGTCGACGGTGAGCGTCTCTCCGGTGATGAAATTTCCGGATGTCCCGGCAAGGTAAACGCAGGCTTCCGCGATGTCCCATGGCGAGCCCACGCGCATCATCGGATTGGAGCGCGGGTAGGCGGCGCGCGTTTCCGCCGTGTAGACGTCCCAGCCTTTGGTCTCGATCAAGCCGGGCGCGACGCAATTGACGCGGATGTTCAGCGGCGCCCACTCGACGGCGACCGCACGCGACAGTCCGATCACGCCCGAGCGCGCGGCGATCGAATGGGCGATACCATAGACGCCGTGCGTGGTCACGACCACGATATTGACGATGCTGCCCGGCTGCTTTCGCTCACGCCAGCGCTGGGCCGCGGCCTGCATCATGTACCAGGTGCCGTTCAGGTTGGTGTCGATCACGGCATTCCAGCCCTTGATCGAAAAATCGATCGCCGGTTGCGGGAACTGGCCGCCAGCGCTGTTGATCAGGAGATCGAGCCGGCCCCGCGCGGCCCAGACGGAATCGAACAGGGCGTTGACTGCCGCCGGCTCGCGGATGTCGACGGCGTGGGCGGAAGCCTTCAGGTTTCGGCCGGCAAGATTGGCAAGAAGCGCGTCGAGCTTGGTCTGGTTGCGACCGGCAAGCACGACGTGGGCGCCGACGCGTGCAAACAGCCAAGCGATTGCGCGACCAATTCCGCCTGCGGCGCCCGAGACGACCGCGACCCGATCCTTCAGCGCATCCATCGCGTAGACCGTCGGATGGATCGCAAGCTCGTCGTCGGTGAGGCCAGACGCAGGTTGCGCGGCCTGTCGATCATCCATCTCTCGCCGATCTCCTGGCCGGGAATGGCTAGTGGTCCGATTCTAACATCCGCTCCCCAGCTTAGCGGCGTTGCCGGTACGAATCCAAGCCGGAAGACGCGGTCCTCACGTCAGGCTGTTGCGCGCGAGGTGAGGACGTTACAGACTAACTGCCCGGCTCGAAACTGCCTTACTCCTGCCCGGGCAGCTTTGCATGTAGGCGTCATGTTCGTATCAGCCGAGGACTTCGAGCGTAGTCTTGAGATCGTTCGCGCCAGCGCCGCGGGCCAGCGTGAGGGGGTCGTTGGCCCCGCTTCCACAACATGGCGGGTCAACCGGGAGGCCGCTATTTTCTTGGGCGCCGGCCGCGCCCTGCTGCTGCAATTGGCGCACCCCTGGGTCGCCGCGGCCATCTCCGACCAGTCAAAGGTGTTTGACGATCCGCTCGGCCGCTTCCACCGCACCTTCAATGTCACCTTCAC
>Ga0306920_100001524_pt1 | contig 28900 bp, 27 predicted proteins | sample flu12Cox44000170_FD_204666 | JGI IMG/M metagenome (GOLD analysis project Ga0306920, IMG submission 204666) | Lab enrichment of tropical soil microbial communities from Luquillo Experimental Forest, Puerto Rico - flux4day.12C.oxic.44.000.170 (v2)... | ecosystem: Environmental > Terrestrial >... | reverse complement strand
CAATCTTGCCTCTGCTCTTGCGCAACCCCGGCGCGTGCTTGAACAACAGATGCACCCCACGGCGTCCGCTCTCATGCGCCCGCGTCCACGGCAGTGCATCGAAGTTCTGTTCGTACCAACGATCCCCGCCATTGGCCGGATCAATATCCAAGCAATCAACGCTCCCATCTCCCGCACGTACGCCGCACAATCCCCACCGCGTCGATGGCTCAACCAACCTTGCATCATGGAAGCCATGTTTCGTCGCGGGACGCTTGTTGCGCTTGGGATCATGCGACTTATGCACTCAAACACTGGCAACTCACCTAGACCGGGAACTAACATTCAATGCTCCCCATCATGGCTTGATTGAATGTCACCGGGCTCCCTCTCATATCCGCCGCTTAAAGCCGACGATACGATCCATCACAGTTTCCGTTTCAGTTTTAGGAGGAGCGGCACTACGCTCAACAGCCGAAGAAGAACGCGGCGCACCATCAACCGTCGTCATGTCGGGAACTGCGGAGACATCAACTCCGAGCGGTTCTTCATTGGGTACGACGTTGCTAGACCACGGATTATTAGCTGGCATCTGCGGCCACGGATTTGGCGCGGTGCCCACCACGTGCTGTTGTCCACGAGCTAGATGCTGGAACCGGCCTCCGAGTTCCGCGCCAAGTTCATTTTGCGCGCGGGCGAGATAGGTGTCGTTGCGAAGCGCTTCGCGTTTCTCTTTCACGGTGGCGGAATTGTTGTAGGGAATGTTAGTTGTCATTTATTGTTCTCCTCGAAGGCGGCAGCGGCGCAAGCAGAGAAGGTGGGACCCTGCTTGCACTCGCGCCATGCAGCAAGGGCACAACGCTGTCGCTGGAGCATGCCCTTGCTGTAGTCATTGCAACGTTCTCCCCAGCATCTTGCGCCACTCCTGAAGGGTTGGTCGCCAGAAAGGACCGACGGGGATATCGCCTCCGTTTTCCACTATGGCGCGTACTTCCCTTAATTTGTCCCGTTGCTCTGGAGTAATCCGGTCAAAAAACTCTTCCAGATCATCAGCAGAAATTCCTCCTCGCTCCATAAAATCTCGGCGCGCTTGTTCAGCGTCCCCTTTCCCTCCGGCCGCGCGATATCCAAGCTCGAAAGCGCGTGCAATTTCTCGGTCGATGATGGTGGCAAATGGTTTCTTAGTTCGGTGCATTGCTAGAACCTCCTCTTGAACTCCGATGGCGCTGCCGACACGCCAGCTAACGCCAACACATCCTGCGACGGCACCAGATAACCCCGCCGCACATCCGCGATCCTGTCCTCACGCTTGAGCCGCCGATGATGAGCATTGCGGCAACGTAGTGAGCAGAAGCGTTGCCATGCTTTCGTCGGGGAGTAGCGGGAGCCACACTGTTCACACTGATCCATGCGTTCTTGCCCTCCGGGCGGATCTCCTCATTGTATGGAACCAAGCTTAGCACAAAAACGCATAAAAGTCAATGATCTCAAAGACTTAAGTGACCAACGAAGCCCCTTTCGAAGCCCCACAAAAATATTTTTTTGGATTGGCCATGCGTTTCCTGGAAATGAAAAAGGAGAGCTACCAGAACGCCGATAGCTCTCCGTGCTGCGCAGCTTACGCGGCCTCGGCGGCTTCTTCGTTGGCTTTATCTGCCGCCTTCTTCATCACCGCGATGGTCTGCTTCAACCGTTTCATTGTGTCTGCTGCGGGCTTGGCGGCTACACCAATTGGTGTACCCTCTGTCGTCTGGTTCGCACCAACATCAAGGTCAGCCAGCTTGGCAGCTACCATTGCACGTTGGCTCTCGTTGAGATGCCGACGGTGGAGATTGACACTTAATACAAAACCAATCGGGTCCTGCTTATGATAGTGACGAACCTCAACCTCAATCCCAAGCTGCTGGCATGCTCGATACCGATTACGGCCATCGAGTATCTTCTCCTCGAATAGCCAGACCGGCTCTTGCTGCTTTCGCTCCTTGATATCCTCAACGAGGGCCTTGAAGCCAACGCTGTTCTCATCGAGCATTGGGAAGATGTCAGCGATGGGATGGAACTCGTAGACCTTGAGTTCGGTGCTCATCGCCGCACCTCGACCATCTGCTTGAGCGCTGCTTCACATTCACTACGCAGCCATCGCGATGTTCCCGGTCCCACTTTCACAGGACGCGGATATCGGCCCTCGCGAATGCCACGGTATAGCGTACTCGCGTCGATTGGCTTGCTGCCTCCGAAGAAGCAGCAAGCTTCTCGACGATCTAGAAGGTGATCGTTCATCATAGTCACCACGATGTTAAACAGCCGCACATGATCGTGCGCAGTATCGTGATGGTGCGTGATGATCCGGGGAATGTCAGTTCGAAAGACACCGATTAGGTGCGATTACGACCGTTTCGCATCGGCATTATGCGCATTGATAGCGGTCCTGAGGGTAGTCAGGTCCAATGGCGCAAGAGTTGGATCAAGCTTGAGAAGGTCAGCCTTCAACGCATTACGCGGGCACATTCCCCGATCAGGAACAGGGCTATTCCCAAATCTGTCCGCTAACAGTTTAAGAATACGGGGCTGCTTGCCGACGGCTGGCTTCTCTGCATGCCTCGGCGGAAACTGATGCCAGAAGTCCTCTTTACTCACTCTCACGAAATACTTGCAGCCATCGCTGGCGGTCATCATATCAATTTCATGGTCGTACCACTCGTGAGGCTCAATCAGTTCCGGTGGAGCTTCACCCTGCCACCGGCCATTAACAATCGAATATGGTTCCTTCTGAGATTTTACTTTGCCACTGGCGCACCGTTGCCGGAGCATCACCTCTGCCTCGCCACGGCTTACGCGAAGCTGGCGCTTGATCTCATTCACCGCTTCGTGGAAGTAGAGCCATTTCATCATCTTGTCATCTTCGTTTCAAGCGCCTCCGACGCTCAACCGCTCGATAACATCCCGGACCCACGCAAAATCCCCGTCGGGATACCATTCATCAAACGGAGTATAATCCCCACCCTTGCCGCTACAGATGTCCCAATGGCTTCTGCACGCGTCCCAAAGCTTGTAGCAACGTTCGACGCTTCCGTGGAAACGACGCCAACATTCGATGACGACGGCCTCGGCCTCCGCCTGGGAAATCTTCGGTCGGATAGCGTGATAATTTTCATCAATCCCAAGGATCGGAACCTCTAAGGCCCGTAACAGCCACTCAGGCGGATCGCCCTGCGCAATCCTGAACGCTGCATCAAATGGGGTGGAACGGACGCAGCCGATCATCGTCGCTCGCTCGACTTCGGCGTTAACGCGATAACCTTGGCGTTGCCGCTGACGATCCGCTCAATCAATCCCGCGAGTAGCTCATAGGCCCGCGCCTTCTCTCGATGGTATTCGTGCCGGTCGTAGGTCGCACGGATGCCCGGAATTACATGGCCAAGGCATCGTTCCGCGATATCGGCATCGACGCCAGCGCGGCTCATTAAGGATCGTGCAGTTCGCCGGAGATCGTGAATGACATAGTCGTTGACGCCACAGGCCTTGTCGAACGGCGCTTTGAAATAGTGCGCGCTGTTGAGGATCGAGACACGACCGGAGAGTGAGAATATCCAATTACGATCTTTCGGGCGCTCCTCCAGCACTGCCAGCGCGGCTCGCGACAAAGGCCGGACCAATTCAACCTTTGTCTTATTCCTCGCCGCTGGCAGGGTCCAATCCCCATCGGCAACCTCGGACCAAGTTATGTCTGCGGCCTCACCTAGCCTCGCAGCCGTAAGGAGGATAAATCGGACAAGTGCGCCGAATACTCCATTCGCCTCAGCTTGCCGCCATACCCGGATAAGTTCGTCGTCGCTGAGAATTCTGTCGCGAGCACGTTCCTTCGCCTTAGTTCTGGCCATACCCCTTACGATTGGGGATCGGAAATCGTCACTACGCGAGGCATACCAATTCATTATCCGGGAGATGTACGCGAGGGTGCGATCCGCTTGCACTGGCCCAGCGTTGTCCTCGACCCCATCAAGTACGCGAATGACATCAGACCTACGAACATCGGCAATTGGGATCGAGCCGATTGCAGGATAGACCAGTCGTTGAAGCACGCTTTCGCGAGCCCCAATTGTGCGCAATGCGCTGCCCTCACGACGAATGTAGTCCTCTGCGACAGACTGGAAGGTGTCGGCTCTGCGCAGGCGGGGATCACGACCGGTCTCGATCTCGGCCTTGGCTTCCAATGCCCGCGTACGAGCCGACGCCAGACTAATCGCGGGATAACGCCCAAGCGTCCAACGAACTTGCTTCGGGCCGAGCCGGTAATGGAGCGTCCACGATTTGAACGTTGGCGAGACACGCAGAGCTAGGCCGCTCACGCGTTCATCGAAATAATCGGACTGCGTTTGGTCTGGTTGTGGCTTCGCCCGGTCGCAAAATCTGTCCGTGAGCAGTAGTCGCATTGGCGTTACCTCCCGTTACCTTCCAAGGTATATTAGCCAACGCTTCCGTGCAATGGCCTGCCTACTGCCACCATAAAAATTCTTGTTTTATCGGCATTTATGCGTTCTCAGCCGATTGCATGGAATTGCCCGTAATCGCACTATCAGTGACAGCCGCTCGCGGATATTTTACATGATCCGAGCGGAATGCATCACAGGCGGAAAAAGACAAGCGTCTGTAGAGCTTTACGGTGGCGACAGCATAGCGCCGTCCGGCAGGCGGCTATCCCGGCTCGGCTCGAAGCGCGTATTGCAGGAGACCTATTTCGCCGCGCCGGCACCCGCCGTTGCGACCGCGCCGTCCTGGTAGGCGAGGCCGCCGCTCACCCCGATGGCACCGATGAGCTTGCCACTCACCACAATGGGCACCCCGCCTTCGGAGGCCACCGGCCGCTCGGGGAATGACATGAAGGCCATGTTGCCGCCCAAGGACTGATCGTAGAAGACTTTGCTCGGTTGCCGGAATATCACCGCGGTGCGCGCCTTGCCGAGCGAGAGCTCGACCGAGGCCATCTGGGTGCCGTCCATCTTCTCGAAATAGACCAGCTCCCCGCTCGACGCCACGACCGAGATTGCCATGTGGTAGTTGCTCTTTCTGGCCTCGGCCAAGGCGGCCGCGGCCACCGTCTTGGCCTGCTCATTGGTGATCGGCGGCCCATACTCAAGCCTCGGTGTGGGGGAAGCGGGGGGCGCCGCGGGCGGCTGTTGCGCCATGGCCGCCGTCCCCAGCGCCAGCACCCAGCTCATCCCAAGCGCGATGAACAAACGCGTTCGCATGCTGCTGTCTCCGGCCGGGTCCTGGGTCGCGGCGTCATGATGTTGTCCAAAAGTCATCGTCACTCGCTGGGCGCCAACAGGCACCATTATCGCGTGCCATTGCGCGCACCCAATGCGGCCTACGCGAACCGCTTGGTCAGGATAGGCGAGTTGTCGTTGCACGGGCAAGCAGCGTTGAGCAGGGAGCTCGGCAGAGCATGACGATCCGACGGATGCGAGGCGCTTTCGCCCTTATGGCGGCGATCCTGGCGGGGCTTCCGGGCACGGCCTTGGCGCAGGCGAACTGCCAGAACACCGGCAGCTTCGATGCCTGGCTCGCCAATTTCAAGAAGGAAGCGCTCGCGAAAGGCATCTCGCCATCCGCGATTGCGGCGGCTTCACCCTATCTCGTGCTCGATCAGCGCATCATCAATATCGACCGCGGCCAGCGTTTCTTCGCCCAGAACTTCGTTGAGATATCCGACAAGATGCTGGGCTACGGACGCCTGCCCGGCGGCATCGCGCACATCAAGAAGAATGAGGCACTGTTTGCTCGCGAAGAGAAGGAGTTCGGCGTCCCAGCTTCGGTGATCACCGCATTCTGGGGACTGGAAAGCGATTTCGGCGCCGGGCAAGGCAAGGACCTGGCGATCAAATCGCTGGCCACGCTCGCCTATGACTGCCGGCGCTCGGACATGTTCCGCGGTCATCTGTTCGACGCGTTGCGGCTGATCGAGCGCGGCGACCTGCGCGCCGACGAGATGATCGGCTCATGGGCCGGCGAGCTTGGCCAGACGCAGATGATGCCGTCGGAATACATGGCGCATGCCGTCGACTACGACGGCGACGGCAGGCGCAACCTGATCAAAAGCGTGCCCGACGTCATCGGCTCGACCGGCAAATATCTCGTCCATCTCGGCTGGAGGCGCGGCGAGCCGTGGCTGCAGGAAGTGCGCGTCCCGCAGAACCTGCCGTGGAAAGAGGCCGACCTTTCGATCCAGCATCCGCGCTCGCAATGGGCGGCGTGGGGGGTCACATTCGCCAACGGCAAGCCGCTGCCGGCCGACAACCTGCCCGCCTCGGTCGTGCTTCCGGTAGGCAGATTCGGACCCGCCTTCCTCGCCTACGACAACTTCCAGGCCTATCTGAAGTGGAATCAATCGCTCAATTATTCCTTGACCGCCGCCTACTACGCCACCCGGCTCGACGGCGCGCCGCTCATGAACAAGGGCGGCGCAAATATCCCGAAAATCAGCTTCGAGGAAACGCGCGAGCTGCAGCAGATCCTGGAAAAGCGCGGCTACGATGTCGGCCGCGTAGACGGCGTGCTCGGAATCAAGAGCCGGGTCGCGATCCGGGACATGCAGATCAAGTTCGGCCAGCCCGCCGACGGATGGCCGACCGCCGAGCTGCTGACGCGCCTGCGCGCGGGAAGATAACTCTTAGCTTGCGCCCCAGAGCTGCCGGCTCGCGATCTTCGCCCCGTCCGCGAGCGATTTGAGCTTTGCCCACACGATGCTCGGATGCACCTCCCTGGAGTTGGCGAAAGTGGCAAATCCGCAATCGGCGCCCGCGATCACGTTTTCGCGCCCTGCCACGCTCGCAAAACGGCCGATGCGCTCGGCGACGAGCTCAGGATGCTCGACCAGAACCGTCGAATGGCTGATTACGCCCGGGATGAGACACTTGCCCTCGGGCAGCTTCACATTCTTCCACACCTTCCACTCATGCTCGTGGCGCGGATTGGCAGCCTCGAAGGAAAAGCCACCGGCGCGGATTTTCAGGATGATGTCCACGATATCCTTGAGCTCCAGATCGTGGATGCGCGGTCCCATGTTGATGCCGTAGCAGGTGTGGTGGCGAATCTTTTCCGGCGCAATGTTGCGCAGCGCGTGATTGAGCGCCTCCACCCGCAGTGCGGCCCATTCGCGCCATTCATCCAACGTCAGATCGGGTTGTTTGGTCCACTGGGTGACGAATTGAGGATCGTCGATCTGCACCAGAAATCCGGCGTTCACGATCTCCTCATATTCCTCGCGCAGCGCTTCGGCGATCGCGAATAGATATTCCTCATCGGTCTTGTAATAGGCGTTGCGCTGCCAGTCCGCGGCGCTAGCGGGAGAAATGGCCGGCATGAAAACGTCAAGCGGCTTCATCCCGTCGAGCGCTGCCTTGAGGTTGCCGATGTCGAGGCGCAGCTGCGCCTTGCCGCGATAGCGCACCGGCGCGGTGCACACCATGCGGTTCGGTCGCGCGGCGGAGGACGCTTGCGCATAGAACTCGGGGAACGACCTTGCTTCCCGCGACCCCGCCCACGGGCCCTGCCGCCGCGGCTGCGGGTCGACTTCGAACCCTTCGAGCCGCTCGTTCACGTATGATACGAAGCTCGGCTTGCCGAACTCACCGTCGTCGATCACATCGATGCCAAGCTCGATCTGCCTGGAAACAATCTCCTTGACCGCGGCGCGCAGCCTTGCGGCATGCGCCTTCTCGTCGCTCGGCTGTCCCTGCCGGCCGGCCGCGGCCGCGTCGGGGAGATCGGCCGGCCGCGGCAGGCTGCCGGCATGCGTGGTGATGATGCGTTCGCTGCTGCGTCTCATGCCTGCTCTTGCAGTTGCTCTATCCAGCCTTATCCGCCGCCCTTGGTTTCCGCAAAGAGCTTGCGGGCATATTCCAGGAACTCGGGGGGCGCGCTCGCAATCGCTTCAATCGCGCGCAACAACTCCTCGCCGTCCATCGGGCTCACGTCCAGCTGCAGGGCGGCAGCGTCCTCGAGGTATTGCGGGTCGCGCTGGACGGCGAAAAAAGCCTGCGCCAGCGCATCCGCAAGCTCGGGACGCAGGCCCGGCGGCGCGGCGATCGGCCGCGAGATGGCATAAGCCAGCTCGGCAACCTCGATCAGCGCGCGCGCCGCTTCGTTCCTGGCCAGCTCGCGCGCGGTCGGCACGTTGGGAAGCTGGGGATGGCGCGTCGCGCGCGCAAACTGCACGAGCACGCGAAAGGGGCTGTCCGGCTTGAGCCATTGCGGCCGCACCGATTTCAACGTGGAGAGGTCGACGGTGCGGCCGTGCACCTCGCCGCGCTCGATTGCCGCGAAGATGGAGGGGCTGTCCGGGTAACCGACGACCTGCTTGACGTGCAGGCCGATGGTGTCACGCAGGATGATCGGCACGTCGTTTGCGGCGCCGCCGTCGGCGCTGCCGCCCAGCACCAGCGGCGGCAGATCCCGGCGGCATGCCTCCTCGATGGATTTCACCGGCGCATCCTTGCGCACGACCAGGATATTCGCGTCATTGTGGAAGCTTGCCGGCGAGCCGAGCCAGGTGAACTTGCGCGGATCATACTGCACATTGGAGCCGCCCAGCAGGCCGATGAGCGGCATGTTGCGCGAGAACATTCCGATCGCGGTGCCGTCGCGCGGTGCAAAGTTGTAAAGGTAGCTCGCCGCGCGCAGGCTGTCGGCTCCCGGCATGTTCTGCACGGTGACACGGGGATTGCCCGGAAGGAAAACGCCGAGGTGGCGCGCCAGCAGCCGCGCATAGATGTCGTGGCTGCCGCCCGGCCCGGAGCCGACAATGAAATTGATCGGGTGGTCGGAATAGAATTCGCCGAGGGCGTCCGCCTGCGCGGGAGCGACGGCGAGCACCGCCAATACCGAGATTGAAATCGCCGCTGCCAGGCGCGCGCACATCATGCCTTCGACTCCTGCGTGCAGCGTAACCGCGCGAATGGGGTCGTTCAATGGCGGCGCTTGCGATGCAGCAGGTTTCAACCGCGCAGGCCGAACATGATCTGTGCGTTCCGGTAGCAGATCTTCTCCTTGTCGGACTGCGGCAGATCGACGGACTCCATGACTGCGATGGTTGCGCGGATGTAGCCGGTACCCTTCTCCTTGTCGAACGGACAGTCGGAGGCAAACAGGACATGGTCCGCTCCGAAGAAGGAGATGCCGCAGATCGTCGGCGCGCGCGCTCCCGCGAGCGCCGTGTCGCCGTAGAAGCCCTTGAAATAATCGAAGGGTCGCTTCTTGAGCTTCTTGAGAAGCAACGAATAGTCCTCGTCCGACGTGCGGGCGCCGAGCTGGTCCCAGCTGTGCGCGACGCGGCCCTCGAAATAGGGAATGATGCCGCCGAGATGATGCGAGATCACCTTGAGATTCGGGAACCGGTCCATGATGCCGGAGAACACCAGTCGCGCCAGCGCCGCGCCGGTCTCGAACGGCCAGCCGATGACGCTGCAGATTTCGTACTTGGATTTGCTCTCGGTGCGATAATCCGCCATCTCGCGCGTGCGGATCGGATGCAGCAGGATCGGCTTGCCGGATCTCTCGATGATCTTGTAGATCGGCAGGAACGCGTCCTGGTCGATCGGCGCGCCGTCCACGTTGGTATGCAGCTGGATCGCGTTGGCGCCGTTCGCAAGCACGCGCTCGGCCTCTTTCGCGGCCGCCGCGGGCGCGTTCATCGGCAGCGAGGCGGCGTAGCCGACGAAGCGGTCGGGATATCTGGCGACGATCTCGGCCAGCCCGTCATTGCCGAGGCGCGCCCATTCCGGCGCCTGCCTCGCATCTGCGAGGCGGTCGATCGAGGGCATGCCGAGGCAGATGACCTGCGTATAGTCCGCAAACGCATCGACGACGCGCAGGCGCTCGTCGATATCGTAGAGCGCGGGAACCGAGCGCATGCGCTTGCCCAGGTCCTTCTGCCCGGCCGGAGATTCCAGCATCAGCTCATAGAGGCGCCTGGGAAAGAAATGATTGAAGGCATCGATGTAGCGCATGCTTCCTCCTGTGCCGGGAAATCGGTGGCGGACTGTGTCGCCTGACTGGATCAGCGCGCTCGAAATCTGTTTTAATCGCCGGCGCAAGCGTGCATCAAGGGAACCGCGCCATCAGGGAGGTCCACATGAAACGCTGGCTCGTCGCGCTGGTCGCGCTGATCGGCCCATCCGCATCGGCACAGCAGCTGCCGCCCGAGATCCCATACGATTCCGTCGCAAACCTGCTGAAGCTTCCGCCGGACATGTATCTCGGCGAGGCTGCCGGCGTCGCCGTCAACTCCAAGGGCCACATCTTCGTCTATTCGCGCGGCGGATCGAGCCACGGCCCGGCATTCGGCAATACCGCCTCGCAGATCCTGGAATTCGATCGCGACGGCGCCTACCTGCGCGAGATCGGGAAAAATCTCTACGCCTGGGCCTTTGCGCACACCGTTCGCATCGACAAGGACGACAACATCTGGGCGACCGACAAGGGCTCCGACATGGTCATCAAGTTCAACCCGGAAGGCCGGGTCGAGATGGTGTTCGGGCGCAAGTCGGAAGCCTCCGAGCCTGACGCGCGTCCGCACGAGCGCGGCGCCAACCCGCCGCTGCCGCAGGTGGACGGCCGCTTCCGCCAGCCCACCGACGTCACCTGGGATCCGCAGGGCAACATCTACGTCAGCGACGGCTACGTGAACGCCCGCATCGCGAAATTCGACAAGAACGGGGACTGGGTGAAGTCGTGGGGCAAGCACGGGAAAGGTCCCGGCGAGTTCAACCTCGTGCACAGCATCGCCGCCGACGCGCAGGGCAACATCTATGTCGGCGACCGCAACAACCGGCGCATCCAGGTGTTCGACGGCGACGGCAATCTCAAGCGCGAGATCAAGATCGATGTGCCGTTCGACGAGAATGCCAAGCCTGCAATCGGCAACAAGCCGGACCTGACCACGTATCTGCAGACCGGCGGAAGCTTCGCTCCCGGCGCGCCATGGGCGCTGTGCATCACGCCCGCACCCAACCAGGTGCTGTACAGCTCGGATTCCTATCCCGGACGCATCTACAAGCTCACCCTCGACGGCAGGGTGCTCGGCTATCTCGGACGCTCCGGCAAGCAGCTCAAGCAGTTCGGATGGATCCACGAGATCGCGTGCCCGTCCGAGAACGAGCTCTATGTCGCCGAGATTCTGAACTGGCGCGTGCAGAAGCTGATCCTGCATCCGGAGCAGCAGCGAGCGGCGGTGGAGGGCCGATGACCAGTATCAGCGCGACGGGCCGATGATGGTTTTCTGAAACAGCTCCTGCCATTTGCGCGCTTCGTCGAGCATGGCGGCAGAATCGATGAGCCTGAACGGACCTTTGTAGAGCGGCTCGAGCGAGCGGCTGACCGTCATGAACTGCCGGGCGGCAAGGATGGGCTGGGCATCGGAGATGAGAAAATCGTAGAACAGCGCCGCCGCATTGGGGTGCGGGGCGTTGCGCGCGAGGCCCTCGCCGGTCGCGCGCACGATTGCGGTCGGAATGACGAACCAGTCGAGGGGGGCGCCTTTGCGCTTGCTCTGCTCGGCCAGAAATCCGTAGCCCGTGAGTGCCAGCGGCACTTCGCCGGCGATCACCAGGTTGTTGAGGACGCTGTGCCCCTTGCGCACCGAGATGCCGTTCGCCGCCATGATGCCGCGGAACAGACGCAGGCCCCGCTCCTCGCCCAGCTCCTTGAGCACTTCGGCAAACCAGTCAAAGTCCTCCGCCTCGATACCGAGCTTGCCTTTCCACTGCGGGCGCAGCAGGTCGTCATAGGAAGCCGGCAGGCCGTCCTTCGCCACCAGGGCGGTGTTGTAGGCCTGGACGAACAGGCTGAGATAAACCGCCACCCATTGCCGGTGCGGCGTAATCGCCTGCGGGATGAGGTCGGCAAGGTACGGCGACTTGACCTCCGTCAGCAGGTTCTCCCGGTAGAGCGGCTCGAGCGCGGAGCTCGACCCGGCCATGACATCGACCTCGTAACGCCTTGCCCTCGCCTCGCCGAGGATGCGCTGCAGAAAGCCCTCGGAGTCGGCCCGCCAGACCTTGACCTTGACCCCGTATTTCTTGTCGAAACCCGCAACCAGCGCGGAAATATCCGCAGGCGGTATGGACGAATAGAAGGTGAGCTCCTTCTCGTGCTTGGCGGCCTCGATCAGCCGCTGCTGGCGATCCGGTCCCTGATAGCCGGCGACCTCGCCGACCGGTCCCGATTGCGCAAGCGCGCAAGGTCCGGCGAGAGCGCAGGCGAGCGCGACGGCTGCAAGAAGGAACGGGTGTGATCGCATGCCGAGCATTCCCGACGGGACCTGGCTGCAAAGCGCATTGGTTCAGCGCGCCGACCATGGCACAGTTTCATTCGGCCTGTCAGCGCAAATAGCCGCACCCCGTGGGGGCGCTTCCCGCATCACCGCGCCGCGGCACGCTGCTCGACATTGGCGATGCGCGCCGGCACGCCAAACTCGCGGCGACAGACTTCGGCGAGCGCGGCGATGCCCTCCCTGATGGCGGCATGCGATGGATGCGCGAAGCAGAGCCGCAGGCGGTTGCGGCCGCGGGATTGGTCGGTCGACCATTCCGCCCCGGGATTGAACGAGATGCCGGCAGCGAGCGCCGCTTGCGCCAGTTTTCCGGTGTCGACCTCGTCCGGAAGCTTGACCCAGAGGAAGATGCCGCCGCGCGGGTCATCGAACTCAGCCGCCGTCCCGAACTGCTCGGCCAGCGCATCCATGAGCGTCTCAAGCTTGCCGCGCAGCGCGCGCGTCAGCGCCGGCACGTGGTCGCCAAAATGCGTCTTGCAGTACTCGGCGAGCACCATCTGCTCCAGCGCTCCCGAGCCGGCATCGGTCTTGAGCGCGAGCATGCGCGAAAGATTGTTCCAGCGGGCAACGATGTAGCCGACCCGCAGCGCCGGAGCGATCGACTTCGAGAACGAGCCGATGTGAATCACGTTTGCCGACTGGCTCAGCGCATAGAGCGCGGGCGGCCGGCGGCCGTCCCAGATCAGGTCCGAGTAGCATTCGTCCTCGAAGATGGGCACGCCGTAGTCGTGCGCCAGCCGCAGCAGCGCAACCCTGCGCTCCTCTCCCATCACGCTGCCGGTCGGGTTCTGAACGGTCGGGATGGTATAGATGTATTTGGGACGGATGCCGCGGTGCCTGAGGTCTTCGAGCGCCGCCGCCAGGGCATCCACGCGCAGGCCTTCGCCATCGAGCGGGATACCCACCATGTTCACCCCGAGCCGGGTGAGCCGCGTGAGCGCGCCGCCGTAGCTTTCCTGCTCGATCACGACGGTGTCACCGCGCGCGAGCAGAATGCCGTTGACGAGATCGATCGCCTGCAGCGAGCCCGAGGTGAGCAGGATCTCATCGACATCGCAGGAGATGCCGGCGTGCCGCGCGAGCTTGTCGGAGAGGAACGCGCGCAAGGGCCGGTAGCCCAGCGGCCCGCTTTCGAGCCCGTAGGTCGCGAGCGTTCTCCCCTCGCGCGCGAGCACCGCGGTTGCCGCCGCAATGAGCCCGTCCACGGGCACCTGCCCCGCATCGTTATGGCCGCCGGTGAAATTGTATCTGGCAAAGCCGGTCCATCTCGCCGCCGCAGGTGGCAGGCCGGGCGTCAGCAGCGGCGCAAAATCGAACGAGGCCATCGATACCGTCTCCACGATCCTAAGAAACGCTGGCGAGGGCGGGAGTGCACTGCGTCGCGTCTTCGTTGAGCGTTGCAAGCTTCGGCATCACTTCGCTTGCAAACAGCGCCAGCGAATGCATCTCCTGCGCGTGGGTGAGCGAACCGAAGGCGAGGAGGAGCACCAGATAGTTGTGCCGGATGCGCCCGGCCTGGGCGATGAGGATGCGCGCGACCGTCTCGGGCGCGCCCACGACCAGCGTGCCCGCGGCCCTGGATTGATCGTAGTCGCCGGAGATGGAGATGGGCGGAAAGGAGCCGCGCTCGACCCACAGCCAGGCGAGCGCATCGAACCAGCGCTTGTAGGCGCCCCGCGCAACGCGCTCGGCTTCGGCATCGGTATCGGCGATGAACATCGCGCGCATGATGCCGCAAAAGGGGCTCGCGACCGGCGATGCGCAGCGCTTGCGCTCCTCGGCGGCGGCCGCCCACTCGTTGCGGAAGGTTGCCAGCATGCCGGCGACCTTCTCGTCCGGCCCCAGCGTGACCCCGTGCATGCCGTGGCGGGCGGCGAATGCGGGACCCTGCCCGCCGCGCAGCCCATACCAGAACGGCGGGTGTGGGCGCTGGCGCGGCTTCATCACGACCGGAACGTCGGTGAAGTCGAAACGCCCGCCGTGATAGTTAATGCGATCGCGCGTGAAACCCTGGCACAGAATGCGAAAGACGTGCTCGAAATCCTCGCCGGAGCGGTTGAAATCAACCCCGTAGGCTTCGAACTCCATGGGCGAGACGCCGCGGCCAACACCGATGTCGAGGCGACCCCCGCTCAAGTGATCGAGCATGCACAGCTCCTCGAGCAGGCGCAGCGGATGATAGAGCGGAAGCAGGTAAAGCAGCGTGCCGAGCCGGATGCGCCTGGTCTCGCGCGCGGCAGCGGCGAGAAAGACGCTCGGCGACGGCGTCATGGAAAGCGGCGTGGCGTGATGCTCGGTCAGATGATAGCCGTAGAAGCCGGCGGCCTCGGCCGCCTGCAACAGCGCAAGGCGGTCCTCGAAGGTTTTCTCAAGCGGCTCGTCGCGATCGTCGATGTAATCGAAGATGCCGAATCTCATGGCGCTTCTCGTTGCAGGGTGGTTCAGGCGCGTCTTCGCGCCGCAACCCACCCTCTTTCGGCGGATTACGCTAGTGTCCCGGTTCCGACGTTTGTATCCCTTTGCAGCACGCGCTTGTACAAACGTCGGAACCAAAGGGACACTAGCAAATATACGATTCTAGTGTGGCTGAGGATTTGACGTTCCTACGAATAACCCGCGACAACCCTGGTAGGAACGTCAAATCCGCCACACTAGCGCTAATCCGCCCCGCGTCTATTCCTAGCATCGATCATTCATATCCGGGAGGCAATGATGGATACCCGCGCGCTCTACGACAAAGGGCTCAAGCTGCGTCGCGAGATGCTCGGCGCGGAGGCGGTCGACCGGCGGATGAACGCGCTCGGCGCGTTCGGCGAGCCGCTGCAGAACATCATCAACGCGTATGCCTACGGAGATGTCTGGAGCCGCACCGCGCTGCCGCCGGCGACGAAGTCGCTCGCCATGATCGCCATGATGGCGGCGGCCGCGCGCTCGAACGAGCTTGCCGTGCACGTCAAGGGCGCAATCGGCAACGGCTGCACCGCCGAGCAGATTCAGGACATTCTGCTGCTGGTCGCGATGTATTGCGGCATCCCGGCGGCGAACGAGGCGCATCGGATCGCGGCCGATGTGCTGCGTGAGAACGAGCCCAAACGGGGCCCCACGGTTCCCCGCCAGGGAGGATGATGACGCGGATGAAGCCGCATTCTCGGGTTCGTTCGGCCGGAATGACGGCTGCCGATCCGGGCGTGCCGGGTTCGTTTGGCCAATTCGCGGCGCCACAGCCTCAGCGCGCCGGGTTCGTTCAGCCAAGAGGGCATGCGATGCACCGGGCCGGCTGCGCTTGGCCTGGCCCGAGCGTGTTTATCCGGCGCTGGGCCGCCTTCTTGCTTGCCTTGCCGCGTCTCAAGCTGGGTTCGTTCGGCCAAGTCGTCGAGCATCGGCCTTGCGGCACCGCAAGCTGACGCGGTTTGCAAACCCGCCCCTGCATCCGTCACGGCAGCATAGAACGCGCGGATTGCAGCCTTGCGACACGACAGCGCGCGCCGCTCGTAGCGATCAAGCGCGGCAGCCCGAGCGATCGCGGCGTCATCCAAAGGAACGGTTGCGAGAAGCTCGCAGCGCGCGCGGCGCACGCGTACGACATCGATCGCCGCCGCGGCAATGCGGCAGGCGAGCCCGAAGCGCTCCATGCCAGCACCTGCCCCGGCGATGGCGCGCGCGAGGGCAGCAATGTCGTTCGCCCGTGCCGGATCAAGCGATGCGGAGCGGCTCAGGCCGTGGCGGTGCGCGTTGCGCGCCGAGCGCGCCTTGCCCGCGAGCGTTTTCGGGCCCCGGCTCGCGCGCCCGTTGATCCGGCTGGCGCGGCGCCTGGCTTCACTGATCACGCCGGCTGCGCTTCGGCCGCGATGGGCGGCGCATCCCTTGTCCTCTCGGATGCCTCCGCCTGCGCGATGGCGCGCCTCACCTCCTGTACGAACGGACTCCGATGATAGTCGAGCTCGCGCAACGCGGCGCTGCGGCGCGCCTCGGCGCTCACCAGCATGCGATCGAGCCGCTCCATGTGTTGCATGTAAGACCACATCGCGATGCTGATCGCGTGCTCCCCCGACGATCCGACGGATCGAAGCGCCTGCTCGACATTCTTGACGGCTGTCTCGTCGCCGGTGGCCCACATCTGCGCCATTTTCGGCCCATCAGGGTAATCGATCAGCATGGCGCGGACTTCTTGGGCGGCCCGATAGGAGAGCATTGTTGCCTTGGCCCGCCGCAGCCGGAAGGTGTCCCAGACCAGATCGACGAGGTCGCGGATCCAGACTTCCTCGAGGCTGTCGGACGGCCGCAGCGTTGCGCACAGGCGCGCAAGCAGCTCGTCGTAGCCTGCGGTATCTTCGCTGCCAATCAGGGGCCGCGCTCCGAGCAGCGCAAAGGTCGTGACTGGCGCGGCAGCGCCGCTCGGCATCCTTTCCGTCGATTCGTTCATTGGTCTCGCCTTTCTGCTACGTATCGGGCGTAGTATTGTTCGTTTTATGTTCTTACACCGATCGTAGTGCGGCTGCAAGCTGAATCTTTCAGGGTTGTCCGTCTTTCCGGCTTTTCCTGCATCAGGACGCAGGCACAAACCGTAGTAAAAGCAGAAGGTTGCGAGCCAGCCCGGTCGAACGATCGGCCCGAGAAAATCACCATTCGGGTCGTGGCGATCGAGCCAACGCCCTATCCCATCATTCCAATATCCCGATCAGCCTGGCGAGGCGCTCCGCATCGGCGCGCAGCGGCTCCGATGGGCCGTCGTAGACGATGCGCCCCTTGTCGAGGATCACCGTGCGCGCCGAGAACGCCAGCGCCACGCGGCTGTTCTGCTCGACGAGGATGATCGAGAGCCCGCTCTCGGCGCGCAAGCGCGCCAGCACCGCCGTCAACGTCTCGACCAGCACCGGCGCCAGGCCCTCGGTGGGCTCGTCCATGAGCAGCAGCGTAGGATTGGTCAGCAGCGCGCGCGCGATCGACAGCATCTGCTGCTCGCCGCCGGAGAGCGCATTGCCGCCGTTGCCGAGCCGCTCCTCGAGCCTCGGGAACAGCTCGAAGACGCGCGCGAGCGTCCACGGTCCGGGACGCGCGGCAATGTCGAGATTCTCACGCACCGTCAGCGAGGGAAAGATTTCACGCTCCTGCGGCACAAAGCCGATGCCGGCGAGCGCCCGGCGGTAGCACGGCATGCCGTTGAGACTCTCGCCATGCAGCATGACGTCGCCTGCGCGCAGCACCGTGTGGCCCATGACGGTCGCCAGCAATGTGGTCTTGCCGACGCCGTTGCGTCCGATCACGCTGACGCACTCGCCGGGCGCCAGCGCGAGATCGATGTCCTCCAGCACGACGGTCTCGCCGTAACCGGCGCAGACGCGGTGCAGCTCGAGCGCGCTAGTGCCCCGCTTCCGAAGTTCGTCATTCATTGCGGCACCCTCTGTCACGAACTTCGGAAGCTAAGGGGCACTAGCAAACCTATGATTCTAGTGCCGCTTTTCGATTTGAAGTTCCTTCACGAGACTGCGGCTTGTGCTGTAGGAACTTCAAATCGGCGGCACTAGCCACGGCCGGCCTGCCCGAGATAGATCGCGCGCACCTGCGCATTCGCCTCGATCTCGCGCGGCGTGCCTTCGGCGAACAGCGCGCCGCTCACCATCACGGTGACGCGTCTTGCAAAGCGGAACACGAGGTCCATGTCGTGCTCGATGATCAGCACAGCGAGCTGCTCCGGCAGGCTTTCGATGGCGTCGAGAATGATGTGGCTCTCCGCGCTCGGCACGCCGGCGGCGGGCTCGTCGAGCAGCAGCACTTGCGGCTTGAGCCCGATCGCGATCGCAATCTCGACCAGGCGCTGGCGGCCGTAGGGCAGCTCGGATACGCGACGGCCGGCCTCGGCGGTAAGCTTCAGCATCTCCAGAAGACGCATCGCTTCGTCGATGACGTCCGTGCGTCTGCCGACCGGATAGATCATGGACGGCGCCGCGCCGACGCGTTCGGCGACCGAGATGCAGACATTTTCCAGGACGGTGAGGCCGCGAAACAGCCGATTGATCTGGAACGTGCGCGCGAGGCCGAGCTTGACCCGTTCGGCCTGCGTCTTGCCGGTGACGTCAAGGCCCTGGAGCAGAACGCGTCCGCGCGAGGGAGAGAGCAGGCCTGCGAGCAGATTGATGAAGGTGGTCTTGCCGGCGCCGTTGGGACCGATCAGCGCATGGCGCGCGCCGGCCGCAAGCCTGAAGTCGATGTCCTGCACGGCCAGCAGCGCGCCGAATTGACGGCTGAGCGCGCGCGTCTCGAGCCGGATCTCGGTCATGACCCGGAGCGTATGTGATAGCGCCGCCACAGCCCCTCGCCGAGACCCAGTATTCCGTTGCGGGCAAACAGCGCGACCAGCACCAGCAGCAGCCCAAGCTCCAGCTGCCAGGCGGTGGGATAGATGCGCGCCAGGAAGTGCTCGAGCGCCATGTAGGCGACGGCGCCGATGAAGGCGCCGTAGAGGCGCCCGTAGCCGCCGAGAATGAGGATGATGAGCACGGTCGCGGAACGATCGAGATCGAGCGCGCTCAGGTTGACGTAGGCGTTGGTCTGCGCCCACAGGCCGCCGGCGATGCCGGCAATCGCCGCCGAGATGACGTAGCAGATCACCAGCCGCCGCCGCACCGGCGCGCCCACCGCGTGCATGCGCAGCATATTCTCGCGGATACCGGTCAGGCTCTGGCCGAACGGCGAATAAACCAGCGTGCGCACGAAAAGGAAGCAGAGCCACAGCACGGCGAGCGTGTAGAGATATTGCGTGTTGGCATAGAGCGGATTGAACTCGAACATTCCGAGCACCGGCGCGATGTCGAGGCTGGGCAGGCCGTCGAAGCCGCCGGTAAAGTCGTGCGCCATGTTGGCACCCTCCTGCAGGAGCGCCATGGTGCAGATGGTGAGCATGAGCAGCGTGAGGCCCTTGGTGCGCAGCAGGACAAGCCCCGAGGCCAGGCCGACCACGGCTGCCGCCGCGGCGGCGAGCAGGAGGCCGCTGATCGGCTCGCTCCAGATGCCGTGAAAGGCCAGCAGTCCGACCGTATAGGCGCCGGTGCCGAAAAATGCCGCATGGCCGAGCGTGATGATGCCGGCGTAACCGAGCGCAAGATCGAGCGCGAGCGCAAACAGGATCCCGACCAGGAGCTGCGTGCCGAAGCCCAGATAATCCGGGAACGCGAAATAGAAGGCGAGCGCCGCGATCCAGGGCAGCGCCTCCCACCAGCGCCAGCGGTGGCGCCCGATCAGGACGCGCGCCGCCGGATGGTCGATGGCCGCCCCGGCGAGCGGCGGCGCAGCGACGGCGGAGGAGACCTCGCTCACGCTTCTTTCCTTCCGAGCAGGCCTTGCGGCCGCCACAGCAGCAGCAGAATGGTGAGCGCGTAGATGAAGATCGTGCCGCCCTGGGGCAGATAGAGCTTGAGCACGAAGTCGAGCGTGCCGAGGAGCAGCGAGGCGAGATAGACCCCCACCACGCTGCCCAGCCCGCCGACCGACACCGCGATCAGGAAATACACCAGATATTTGAGCGCGTACTGCGGATCGAGGCCGAGAAACTCGGCGCCCAGCCCGCCGCCGAGCGCCGCAATCCCGCTGCCGAAGGCAAACGTGATGGTGAACAGCCGATCGACGTTGATGCCGAGCGATTCCGCCATGCGGCGGTTGTCGACCGTGGCGCGGATCTGGGCGCCGATCCGGGTGCGCTCGAAGGCGAGCCAGATGCCGGCCACGATCAGCAATCCGACCACGATCAGAAAGACGCTGTAGGTGCGGTATTGCACGAAGCCGAGATTGAGCTGGCCGCGCAGCGCCGCGGGCAGCGAAATCGGCTGGCTTTCCGGCCCGACTGCAAGCGTAATGCCGGCAATGAAAATGAAGATCAGGCCGATCGTGAACAGAACTTGGTCGAGCTCTCCCGCTCGATAGAGCCGGCGATAGAGGAGCCGCTCCAGGCCCACGCTGAGCGCGGCGGTGACGAGAAAGCCGAGCGCCAGCGCCACGCCAAAGCCGAGCTGCGCACGGTTCATCGCCAGCACGATGACGTAGCCGCCGAACATGGCGAAGGCGCCGTGCGCGAGGTTGACGAATCCCATCAGGCCCATGGTGACCGAGAGCCCGACCGAGATGATGAACAGCACCGTTCCGGCGGCCAGCCCGCCTAACAGGATGCTGGCGAAGTTAATGCCGAAATCCACGGGCAATCCCGCAACGGCGCTCCCTGTCCGAGCCGGCAACCCCCTCACCCGGCGCCTTCGGCGCCGACCTCTCCCCGCCGGGGAGAGGTAATTGAGCCCGCTGCCCGTGCAGAGAAACTCTCAGCCTGCGGCAGATGTTCTCAGACCGTGTCGCAGACGCGGTTGACCTCTCCCCATCCGAACTCGGGCTTGCCCGAGTTCGGCACTTTAAGTTGGCCGAAGTCGGATATATCCGACTTCGGCTGGGGAGAGGTCGCGAGCGTAGCGAGCGGGTGAGGGGGACCGCAGCCCCTGCACCGGTCATTTTTTCGGAGCGCACGGGCCGATCGCCAGCACCTTGCATTGGTCCTTCACGTGATCGATCTCCGCGAGCTTCTTCTGATGGAGCTTGCCGTCCGCGCCCTTCACGATCTCGGAGAGATACTCGTTCATGACAATGTCGCGCGTCTGCGGATCGATCATGATCGGACCCTGCGGGCTGTCGAACTGCCAGCCGAGCAGCGACTGCACGGCCGCGTCGCCGTCCATCTTGCCCTTGGTGGCGTGGACGGCGTGAACAATGGCGGCCATCCCGTCATAGGCGCCCACCGCGGTGAAGTCGGGCGTTGAATCCTCGCCGTATTCCTTCTTCCAGGCGGCGACGAAGCGCTTGTTCTCGGGATTGTCGAGGTCGGCATTGTAGTGGTGCATGGTGATGAGGCCGATGGCGGCATCGCCCATGGCCTGGAGCTTGAAGTCCTGGGTGATGTCGCCGGGCCCGATCAGCTTGATGCCGGCGGCGCGCATGCCGAGCGCGCCGTAGGTCTTGACCACCGCCACCGCATGATCGCCGGCGGGCACGAACACGAACAGCAGGTCCGGCTTCTCGTCCTTGGCGCGCTGGAAGAACGGCGTGAAATCGGGAACGGTAGCGGGCCCGCCGGCGGGGATGGCATCGATCACCTTGCCGCCGTTCGCCTCGAAGCCGGCCTTGAAGGCGTCCAGGCTGTCCTTGCCGGGCGGGAAGTCGGAATAGGCCACGACCGCGGTCTTCGCGTGCAGCGTGTTGGCGCTGGCCACGCCGAGCGCGTAGCCGGCATGCCACATGCTAAACGACGTGCGCACGAAGTCGGGCGCGAGGTTGGTGATGAATGCCGTGCCGGCATTCATGATCACCGCGAGCTTCCTGCCGGCGGTGACGAGCGGGGCGGACGCGATGGCGTCGGGCGAATAGACCCAGCCCGCAAGCGCCTCAACCCTGTCCTGGGTGAGCAGCTCCTGCACCGCGACCTTGGCGTCGGCGCCGCTCGGGGCCTTGGAGTCACGCTTGATGAACGTGATCCTGTAAGGTTTCACTGCATCCGCATTGAGCTTGAGATAAAGCTCCATGCCGCGATCCATCTGGCGCGCAAACTCGGCGCCAATGCCGGTATAAGGCAATACGACGCCGACCTTGATTTCCTGCGCCAGCGCACCGCCGGCGGAAATGGTCAATGTGGCGATCGCCGCCATCAGTCGTCTGGACATGAGAAGCCCTCCGGGAGCTTGGATTCTGTCGTTTCAACGCTTTTCTTCTTGCGCGATGCTAACCTAAAACGACTTTCCGGCGCAAAACGATTTCAATAATATCGGGTTGCTACTGCTGCGGTATGCCCGCGCGCTCGCGCACCGCGTTCCAGCGCAGGAGCTCATCCGCCATATGCTGGCCGAACGCCTCGGGCGTCGAGCCCTGCACCACGACGCCCGCCTTGGTCAGGCGCGCCTTCACGTCCTCCTGCGCGATGATTGCGTTGAGCGTCTTGTTGAGCTTCGCAATCACCGCGGGCGGCGTGCCGTGCGGCACGAAAAGGCCGTACCAGGTGGTGACGTCGAAGCCCGGCAGCATTCCGGATTCGATGGCCGCGGGCACGTCCGGCACTGCCGGAAACCGGTCCTTGCCGGTGACGGCGAGCGCCTTGAGCGCACCCGCCTGCACCTGCCCCAGCGCCGCGGCAACCACTTCGAACAGCACGTCCACCTGGCCGCCAAGAAGCGCCGCGGTCGCCTCCGGCGAGGTGCGGAACGGCACTTCCAGGACATCGAGGTCCGCAATCTGCCTGAAGAGCTCCGCAGTGAGATGCTGCGTGGCGCCGAAGCCGGGACTGCCGAAGATCATCTTGCCGGGCTTTGCCCTCGCCATGCCGATCAGCTCTTTCACGTCGCCGGCGGGGAAATCGGGACGCACGAGGATGATCAGGCCCGCGGTTGCCACCAGCGAAACCGGATCGAACGCAGTGCGGGTGTCGTAGCGCAGCGACTTGTTCATCACGGCGGCGATGATCTGCCCCGCGGTCATGATGCCGAGCGTGTAGCCGTCGTTCTGCGCACGCGCGACGGCTTCGTTGCCGAGCGTGCCGGCCGCACCCGGCCGGTTTTCCACCACCACCGGCTGGCCGAGCTTCTGCGCCAGCGCCTCCGCAATGATGCGCGCCACGATGTCGGCGCCGCCGCCCGGCCCGAAGGAGACGATGAAGCGGATCGGGTGCGCCGGCCATTCCTGCGCCGGCGCGGGCGTGGCGAGAGTCAGCAGCGCGGCACAGAAACCCAGTACAAATTTCCACGAGCTATCGCGACAAGGCATCCTGCAAACATCAAGCCGGCCGGGCCGGCCAGGTCGTCCTGATCCAGTTGTAGGTCGCCGAAGGATCGTCGTGACCTTCCCCCGGCTTCGGCCAGCCGGGCGGCGCCGACACGTTGCGCACGTCCTGCACGATGATCCGCTCCGGATCCCAGATCGGAAACGGATATTCCGGCACGTTCTTGCTGAAGCCTACCACCGTGGGCTTGAAGCCGGAGTGATCCTGCGGCCGGATGTAAAGGTAGCCCGCGGGTGTCGCCATCACCATGCCTTCCAGCATGGCGATGATCTGGCCGGGCTCGGGCCAGGCGCCGAGAAGATCGTTGGCCTTCTCGATCGCGTGCTTGAGCAGATAGAGCGTCGTGTAGGCGCCCTCGGCCGCATAATTGGGATACTCGTTCCAGCGCTGGTGGTAGCGCTCGACAAACTGCCTGTTGAGCGGCCACTCGTTTCCCGGCGGATAGGTGAAGTGATAGTTGGCGTGCGCGCCCGCCAGAATCCCCTCGGGATGGTCCTTGCCCAGTGCGCCGGGCTCGATCCCGAATGCGATATTGGCGATCACCTTCATGTTGTCGTACATGCCGAAGCGCAGCGCCTGCTTGTAGAACGCCACGTAGTCGCCGCCCCAAAGCGAGGTGACCAGCAGATCGGGCTTGGCCGCCATCGCCTTGGTGATGTGCGCGGCATATTCGCCGGCGAACAGCTTGGGCCACCCTTCCGAGACGATCTCGCTGCCGGGATAGAGCTTCTCGGCGGCGATCTTGGAATGGATGAACTGCACGCGGCCGAAATTGTAGTCGGGATGGATGTGCGCGATCCGTTTGATGCCGGGCCAGGTCCGCGACGCCGCGAGCATGCATGACACGGCGTCGGAAGAGAGAATATTTGTGACCCGGAACACGTATTTCGGCTTGCGGTCGACCACGTCGAAGAGATGGTCGGTGCATCCGTCCGTGAAGATGGTCGGAATTTCCAGCTCCTCCGCCACCGGCGCGAGCGCGACCGTGTCGCCGGCGGAGATCACGCCGGTGAACCAGTCGATGCCCTCCGAGATCTTCATCCTTCGCAGCTCTTTGACATTGCCGTCGACGCCGGCAGCCTCATCCGCCGTAACGGTCACGAGCTTGCGCGCACCCAGAAATCCGCCCTCGGCATTGATCTCATCGGCGGCAAGGGTGTGCCCTTTCAGGGCGGGCGCGCCGAGCGCAGCGCCTGGTCCCGATTGAAACGTCATGTGACCGAGCTTGAACGGCGTCACGGGAATCTTTCCTTTCGCCGCCACCGCTCCCGCGGCGCGCGGCGCGGCAACGCAGGCACTTGCGCCCACCGTCGCCGCCATGCCGAGGCTGCCGATAAAGCTGCGCCGGTCCATGCCCTGGTTCATGTCGGTCACTCCTTGTTCCGGGCACCATAGCTTCTGCAAGGCCGGATGCAAAACTCGACCTCGTGCTGAGGAGCGTTGCAGCGCAACTGCGCTGCAACGCGTCTCGAAGCACGGGGCGCGGTCGGGGCCGCCCTCATCCTTCGAGACGTGCGCTACGCGAGGACTGTGTCCTTGACATGCGATTGTACAAGCGCCCTCCTCTGGATGAGGGCGGACAAGATGCCGCGCCAGCTGACCATCCAATTCGCCAGCGAGCGAGCTTGCCTCATGCACCGCACCCGCATGGATCCGGCCGGCTTCTTTCGCCGCATTCCGTTGCTGCCCCATCAGATGCAGGCACGGACGACGGCGACCGCGGACATGATCGTGCTCTGTCATCTGGGCGTGCCGCGGCTTGATGCCGCGGAATGGTCGATCGCGATCGACGGCCTGGTCGAGCGGCCGATGCACCTCTCTTTTTCCGGGCTGACCGCCTATCCCAGGCATACGGTCGCGAGCTTTCACCAATGCGCCGGCAGTCCGCTTGCCCCCCTGGAGCCGACGCAGCGCATCTGCAATGTGCAATGGACGGGTGCACGGCTTGCCGAGGTGCTGCGCGATGCCTGCCCGGCGCGGGAGGCGATATACGCCTGGTCGCGCGGCGCCGATCACGGCAGCTTCGGCGGCCTGGAGCACGACTCCTATGTGAAGGATCTCCCCATCGCGCGCGTGGCATCCGACGTGCTCATCGCCTACGAGCTCAACGGCGCGCCGCTGCCCGCCGAGCATGGGTATCCGGCGCGTCTTGTCGTTCCGGGCTTCTACGGAACCAACAGCGTCAAATGGCTCACCCGCGTCACGCTCGCGGATCGCCGCGCCGACGGCGCATTCACCACGCGCTGGTACAATGACCCATCACCCGATGGCAGAGCGACCGTTCCCGTCTGGTCGGTGGCGCCGCAATCCGTAATCGTGGCGCCGGCGCCGGGAGGCGCGTGGCGGCGCAGCGCGACCCAGGAAATCCGGGGCTGGGCGTGGGCGGACGACGGCGTCGCGCGCGTCGATATCAGTGCCGATGGCGGCGAGAGCTGGAGCGCCGCCGCGCTCGAGCCGCGCGAGGATCGAAGCTGGCAACGTTTCGCGATGTCCTGGCGCCCCACCACATCGGGCCCGATCACCCTTTGCTCGCGCGCCACCTCGGTTGGCGGCGCCACACAGCCGGGGAGCGGAGCAAGGAATGCGATTTATGGCGTCGAGATCATGATCGAGTGACGGGTAGGCTGGAGTTAATCGTACGCGCCTAACCCGCCGAGCACAAAACTGCGCTACCCCGCCCGCACGCCGAGCCGCGCAAGGCGCGGCAGCACCTCGTCGCAGAAATACGGCAGCTCGCGGAGATAATTGACGAACGAGAGCGCAATGCCCCGCACGCCCGCATGGCTGATGGTCTCGAGCTCCGCCGCCACGTGGTCGGGCGTTCCGACGAACGGATAGCCGCCCACCGCGTTGGCGGCGAAGTACCGCCGCCTGGCCGCGTATTCGTCGGGCGCAAGCGTCTGCGGCGTGATGTTCCGGTTGGCCAGCATGCCGTCGATCGCGCCCCAATCGGCGTTGTCGATGAGGGCATGCTGATAATAGTCCTGTGCTTCCTTCTGCGACGACCGGCAGATCACCTGGCCGACGGTGTAGATGTCGATCTCGCGGCCGAGCGCGCGCGCGGCGCCCTTCACCTCGGTCACCTTCGTCGCATTGGCCGCAAGCGAGGTGCGCGAGCCCGCGGTCGCAACGAAGAATGCATCGCAGTTGCGCAGCGCAAAGGCCTGGCCGGCGGGTGACGAGCCCGCGTTCATGATGAGCGGCCGCGTTGCGCCATACGGCTTGGGCGAGGCGCGCACGCGGCGCAGCTTGAGGAACTGCCCATCGAAATCGAACTCCCCGGAATTGTCCCAGGCCTGCTTGACGACATCGAGCCATTCCTGCGCGAACTCGTAGCGCACGTCATGCTCGCGCTGCTTGACCCCGAACATCTCGAACTCGCCTTCGTTCCAGCCGACGACGAGATTGAGGCCGAGGCGTCCCTCGCCGACATGGTCGGCGGTGACGAGCTCCTTGGCTGCAATCAGGGGATGGAACAGCGGCGCATGCACGGTGCCGAACACGGTCATGCGCGCGGTCGCGCCGAGCAGGCCGACCGCCCAGGTGATGGTCTCGAGCGAATGGCCGTGGAAATCGGTTTCGCCGCCATAACCCTTCCAGCGCGCGATCGGCAGCATGAAATCGATGCCGGCCGCGTCCGCCAGGCGGGCGAGCCGCAGACAGTCGGGCCAACTCGCCGACCAGCGCTCCGGCACCCTGGTGGCCGAGCGGCCGGACGAGCAGTTGGCGCCGAACACCCCGATCTTGAGCGCATTGCCGTTGTACATGGCCATGCGCTCGTCCATGGCAGCGGTGCGTGCCAGCATGGAGCTCTCCCTAACCAACGCCGGTATATGCGCGGCCGTAGGTTGGGTCGAGCACTTGCGAGACCCAACACGGCGCCCGGTGCGCTGTTGGGTCTCGTAAGAACTCGACCCAACCTACTGCCCCGCCTGCGCCCACGGCATCAGCAAGCGCTGCGCGAGCGCCACCGCCGCGAACAGCACAATGCCCAGCATGCTGAGCCAGATGAGCGCGGCCCAGGCGAGCGCGCTGTCGAGCTGCGAGTTGGCGGTGAGCAGCAGGTTGCCCAATCCGTTCACCGAGCCCACGAACTCGCCGATCACCGCGCCGATGACGGCGAGCGTGACCGCGACCTTGGCGCCGGAGAAAATGAAGGGGAGCGCCGCCGGGAACTGCACCTTGGTGAATACCTGGAAGGGCGATGCGCGCAGCGCGCGCGCAAGCTCAAGGAGGCCCGCCGGCGTTGAGCGCAACCCGGTTGCGGTGTCCACCACGATCGGAAAGAACGCGACCAGGAACGCGAGCGCGAGCTTGGATTCGATGCCGAGCCCGAACCAGACCAGGATGATGGGAGCGATTGCGACCTTCGGCACTGACTGGGTGGCGACCAGGATGGGATAGAGGGTGAGGTTGAGCGCGCGCGAATTGGCGACGCAGACGGCAAGCGGAATTCCGATCACAACCGCAAGCGCGAAGCCGTATACGCTTTCAAGAAACGTCGGCCAGGTCTCGCGCATGAGGAGATCGTAGCGCGCGATGGAAGCGAAAAGGATGTCGGAGGGGCTCGGCAATACGATGCGGCTCACAGCGAACGCGCGCGTGTAGCCCTGCCACAGGAGGAGAATGACGGCGACACCGAGCAGCGGATAAGCGGTATGCCGCAGCGTGCGCCAGCTCATCGGGCAATCCCCAGCGCACGGCCGGCGCGGTGCTCGAGCCGCGTGAATTCCGGGCGGTAGCGCATCTCCGGCGTGCGCGGATACGGCAGGCCGACATCGATATGATCGGCCACCACTGCGGGGCGCTTGCTGAACACCACGACGGCGTCGGAGAGGTAGATTGCCTCGCCGATGCTGTGGGTGACGAACAGCACGGTGGTCCCGGTCTTGGCGCGGATGTCGAGCAGCAGATCCTGCATCTCCATGCGGGTGAGCTCGTCGAGTGCGCCGAACGGCTCATCCATCAGGAGAAGCTTCGGACGATGAATGAGCGCCCGGCAGAGCGCGACGCGCTGCTGCATCCCACCCGAGAGCTCGCCCGGATAGGCCTGCTCGAATCCGCCGAGCCCGACCACCGCCAGCAGCCCCATCGCCCGCTCGCGCGCCGCGCGGGAGTTCTCGCGGCGGATTTCCATGGGAAACAGCACGTTGCCCACGACCGTGCGCCACGGCATCAGGTTGCTATGCTGAAACGCAATGCCGAAATCCGGCTGCGGCTCGGTCACCTCGGTGCCGTTGATCTCGACCATGCCGCGCGTGGCGCGGATGAGGCCGGCGGCAATTTTCAGCAGCGTCGTCTTTCCGCACCCGCTCGGCCCGAGCAGGGTCAAGAGCATGCCTTCCCGCACGTCGAAGGAAATGCGCTCGATGGCGACCAGCGGACCGCCATGTGCGCGCGCAAACTCCCGATGCACGTCCTTGAAGCGGCCAAAGGCGCCGGCAGCCGATGACCCGCTCAAGGCGTGATCGCGGGCGTCGGGAGAAAACCGGTGGCATAGATGTCGGTCGCGGGCGGCGGCGTTCCGGTGACGCCGACATATTTGACTACGAAATCGAGCGCCGACTTCATGCCGATGGGATCGAACCAGCCAAGGCCGTTCTGCCGTACCTCGGGAGTGACGGCGAGATCGCGGACGATTGCCAATTCGGCCACGATGAGGTCGGGCTTGAGGCTCGCGACGTATCCGAGCTGGTCGGCCGCCGCGCGCTGCGGGTCGGCGAGCGCAAGCTTCCATCCCTTGAGGGCAGCGCGCACGAACGCCCTGACCACCTCGCCGTGGCCCGCGA
>Ga0306920_100001523_pt1 | contig 28906 bp, 22 predicted proteins | sample flu12Cox44000170_FD_204666 | JGI IMG/M metagenome (GOLD analysis project Ga0306920, IMG submission 204666) | Lab enrichment of tropical soil microbial communities from Luquillo Experimental Forest, Puerto Rico - flux4day.12C.oxic.44.000.170 (v2)... | ecosystem: Environmental > Terrestrial >... | reverse complement strand
TCTGCGCATCCTGATTGCCATGCTCAAAAGCGAGAGCCTCTTTGATTCCACCCACCCTCGTCGGTCGCCGCATCCTGCCCCCACCCCGGAGGCACCATGCGCCGCTTGACAAACGGTGGGGAGTCCTACCCCTGCAGCCGCTGTCGCATTTATTCGCGAACAACTTCACTCGCATCCTTGTCGCTGCGGATTCCGGAAAAACGCGGGTGGCGTAGTCGATTCTCAGGCGTCCACTCCAGGAACTCGATGCGAGCAACCAGCAACGGATGCAGCCAGCGGCAAGCGCCCATCTTCGCGGCCGTGAGTCCTTCGCCCCACCGGCCCTCGGCACGGTCCGGCAGATTCACGAACGGACATCTGACTATCTGAAGTTGCTCAAAATGCGGGAGTAGCACTCGCCGGAACTCGGATGGCAGGCCAGCACGGACGCTGCCAGCATACCTAAGGTCCCTGCCAGTGTAGTACCCGACCAGTAGCGAATCGACCACCGATCCAATCGGAATGTAACCACCGATCACGAACTCCTGGCCTCGATTGGCGCGCCACTTAAGCCAGTCGCCGCTACGTTCACCGGAACGGTATGGACTTCGCGCGCGCTTGGCGACTATTCCCTCGAGGCGATGCTCTCTAACGGCGCGTTCCAGGTCGGCCAGGCGTACATTGAAGGTTTCTGAATAGCGTACTACTTCCGGCAGGGTCGATACGATCTCGTGAAGCTGCTCGCGACGGTCCTCGAGCGGCCAAGGCCGCACGCCGCGACCACGCACCATCAGCAGATCAAACGCATACAGCACGATGGTCGGGACTCCAGTGCCGAGTCCTTGCAGGAGGTCAAATAGGGCCGGCCGTGTTCATCCAACGCGACCACTTCGCCGTCGATTACAGTATCGTCCGGCAAATTGGCGAGAGCTTTCACTACGCCTGGAAAGCGGCGTGCGAAGTTCTTTTGATTGCGCGACCAAAGCTGAGCAGTGCGCCCGGCCTTACGTCCAATCGCACGAAACCCGTCCAGCTTCACCTCATACCGCCACTCGGGATTTTCCGGCAGCCGCTCGGCGCCCGTGCAGAGCATCGGCTCTAATGAGAACGGCCGGGACACCAAGCTGAATCATCGGTCATTGCCATGCACTGGGTCAAACCAGCACCCCTACCTATCGATAACTATTTCTGAGGTGACTGTCACAATTGCAGTTCAGGTTTATGATGCCAGCCGCCATGAACCAGCGCGGCCGGCAGCTCTCCCTATTTGCGCCCTCCCCTGCCCTTCCTTCGGGCCCCTTTCCGCGCTATCCCAAGTCATTCGACGAGATCCGCATTTGTAGCGGCTGTGAATGCGAGTAGGTTGACTTCCATACATCTATGAGTGCATATGTATACATGTCTATAAGAAGACGTTTCATTCCATTCCAGGCTCACTACATCCCCATCCAGAAATTAAGGTCATCAGGATTTTCCTGTCTGCAGGCGGGACAGATCATTTGGCAGTCGTCCCTCAGTCGCTTAGTTGATTTAGGGTGTTGGGGAGAAACGAACAGAAAACGCACTTAACGCGATGAACGACATAACGTAATGCTCAAGATTCCGCTACTGGAATTTTCGAGACTGCGAGAATCTCTCGACTACACGCTCAGCTCATCGAGTAGCGCCTTGGCCTCTTTGAGGTCTGCGGTGTCGAAGCCCTCGGTGAACCAGTTGTAGATTTCGGCAAGTATCATGCGCGCTTCATCGCGGCGGCCTTGCTGAGCGAGCAGGCGCGCGAGGCTCATGGTCGTACGCAGTTCCCACGCTTTCGCGCCCATTTTTTGCGCAAGGGTAATCGCTTGGTGGAAATCGGCTTCGGCCAACTCACTCTGCCCCTGCTTGAGCCGCAGTTCGCCGCGGATCCTGAAAATTTCAGGGCGGTAATAGATTTCATCAGGATTCACCCGCAGCGCCTGCTCGATTGTTTCAACCGCATCAGCGAGAGCGCCGGCGTGCTCCTGGGCGGTCGCCAGCTGTGCTGTATAACTGCTGGCGCCGAAGTGCGACGCCATTTCGAGCAACCCAACCATACCCTGGCGAATCAGCTCGATTCCCTCGGTCGTGCGTCCGAGTCGCGATCGCGCATCGCCGAGAGCAATTCGGGAAACTAATGTCACCCATGTAAGTTGATGTTGATCGGATAGCTCGAGTGCCTGCGTCGCCAAAGCCTCGACTTGCTCATATTCCCGCATGTAAGCTCCGAGCATCGCGGCATAATACCGTGACAACGCTAAACCGTACGGGTTGGTGTCGGCGGCTGCCATCATCTGGACAGCGCGGTCACGGGCGACGTCGGCTCGGCCCAGCATCCACGCGTTGAAGCTCGCATTACCAAAGGCTGATACGGAGCCAATGGACCCGCCCCTAAGCCGGGGCTCGTAAAAAAAATTGAGCCCGGCGGTAAAATGCTCCTCTGGCCCGGCGAGGTCGCCACGAGCGTGACGCGTCGCTATTTGGAGGGTATGCGCGCGCCCGAGGCTCTCGGGACTACCCTCACGAAGGGCGAGCTCGAGCGCTCGGTCAGCAACAGCACTGGCGGCTACCAAGGCGCCTGAGATAAACATCGTGCCCCCTCTCGAAATCATCAAATCAGTGAGTTGCTTGAGGTTACCGCTTTGCTCGGCCAGCGCTGTCGCACGCTCGATCGCCTGGATGGTTTCAGGCGCAGAAAATCCGCTTGTGAAGATAAGCACCCGAACGGTTGAGTAGGTTAGGTCCAGTTCGCGAAGCTCGCGCTCGGGCGATTCGGGCAGCAGCTTCAGGAGCGCGATAGCCTGCCGATAAGCTTCCACTGCCTCGCTGAACGCGCTGCGCGCTTCCGCCGCTTTGCCCGCCCTTTGCCATTCGGTGACGGCTTGTTCGGTTTCGCCTGCTTCGGTCCAATGACGGGCGAGCACTTCGGGATATGCATCCTTGAATACGGGGAATTTCTCATCGATGGCGAGGGCTACCTGCCGATGGAGTTCCCGGCGCCGGCTCTTAAGCAACGCTTCATAAGCCGCGTCGCGAATCAAAGCGTGCTTGAACTGGTAGATGGTGTCCGGTGCGATGCCGCGCACGTAAAGCAGCTCCGCGTCGGTCAGCTTGCCCAGCGCCGCCTGGAGATCCGGTTCGGCTACCGGATGGACCGCGCGCAGCAATTCGTAAGAAAATTCACCGCCGATTACCGCGCTTACCTGGATGACTTCCTTGGCCGGCCCCAGCCGATCCAGCCGCGCCATCAACGAGTCGTGCAAGGTCACCGGAATTTCGCGGCCGGCTAACTTCGCGCCGCCGCTCTCCAGCACCGCTCGCGTCAACTCCTCGACGAACAGCGGCACACCGCCGGTGCGCTCGACCACCGCTTCTACGCTCTCACTGGCGAGCGCGTTGCGCGTAGCCACCAGGGCGACCATCTCGCGCACGTCACGCGCGCTCAGCCGGTTGAGTGTGATTTGCGCATGATGCGCCCGCATTGGCCACGGCGCTCGAAACTCCGGCCGTGCTGTATACAGCAGCATCAGGGGCACCGTCGCCCCCTGCTCAGCCAGCAGTTGCTGCAATTCGAGGGTCGAGGGATCGAGCCAATGGAGATCCTCCACCACCATCACCAGCGGTTGCAGCCGCGCTGCCCCGAATACCGATCCCATCAGCACGGCAAACAGGCGGCGGCGCTTTTGTTCGGGCACCATCGTCAGAGCGGGATAACGCTCGCCCACCGGGATTTGCAGCAACTCAGCGACCAGCGGCACGGCCTCGTCCAGCTTCAGTCCCGCCGACGCCAGCGCCCGTTCCAACCGTTCCAGTTGCTCTTCGCTGTCGTTGGCGCCCTGCAGTTGCAGCCACTGCGAGAGCATTTCGGTCAGTGCATGAAACGGGGAGTTCTCGAAAAACTGTTCGCCCGCGCTCTCCATCCAGATATGCGGAGTGTCGCGGATGCGGTCATGGAATTCTGCCACCAGGCGCGACTTACCGATGCCAGCCTCGCCGACCACCAGCGCGAGCTGGCCTTCGCCCTCACGCGCACGCTGCCAGCGGCTCAGCAAAAGCCGCAACTCCTCCTCGCGCCCCACCAATGGTGTAAGGCTGCGCGCGGCAGCGAGCCTGCCGCGCACCCCGGTCGGACGCACCACCTGGAAGACTTCCAGGGGAGTCGCAATTCCTTTGAGCGTGCGCGGCCCTAGTGCTTCGACCACGAACAGTCCCGAGATCAAGCGGTGCGTCGCGGCGGTTATCAGTACTGTCCCGGGTGTAGCAGTTGCCTGGAGCCGCGCCGCGATATTCGGGGTCTCGCCGAATACGTCGGTATCTTTGCTCGCGCCAGCACCGACCACCACCCCACCTGAATCAATGCCTACGCGCGCCGCCAGTTTGGGTTTGTCCCCCCCATCTTTCGACATGGGTGAGGAAAAGGGGCTATCCGCGTTAAGCTTTGCAATTACTTCGAGCAGCGCGAGACCGGCGCGTGCGGCGCGCTCGCCGTCATTGTCGTGGGCCTCGGGCCAGCCGAAATAGGCCATGACACCATCGCCGAGATACTTGGCGACGTGCCCGCCGAATCGAGTGATCGCCTCGGCCGCGGCGTGATGATAGGCAGCAACCATCTCACGCCATTCTTCGGGGTCGAGTCGAGCAGCGAGCTCGGTCGAGCCCACCAAGTCACAGAAGAGTACCGTTAGATGGCGCCGTTCTCCGCCAGCCGACACCGCTACGGGTGCGGTAACACCAGGTGCAGCTGCCGGCGCGACATCACCTAGGGCGTTGCCGCATTCACCGCAGAATCTTTCGTCCGGCTGGATTGATGCGCCGCACCTTGGGCAGGCGGCAACCAGGGGTGTCCGGCAACTCGTACAGAATTTGCGCCCTTGCCGGTTATCGCTGCCACATTTTGAGCAACGCATATACCCCCACACTTGTTGCGGTGGTGTTCTCCGCTAAGGTCGACCATCTCCGATCGTGGCACTAATTCGTGAGCAAGAATGAACTTTTGGCAAACGACAATCCTCGCACACAACGCACGGTTGGCCCAAGGTACATACGTCCATTGCTGTATCAATACATACATACGCAGATCTACAGCTATATCCGTACACCCCCTGGTGGAATACTGGGTCCACTTCTACAGTATTCCAACGATTACGGACACTGCCTTGGCGCTAGTCAGGTTAGTACACCCGCCCTCCCCTCTCACACCCTGGTCTCCAAATGTGAGCTGCCCTAAAACACAGGTAGCATACATCCATAGATATATACATACACAGATACACCGCTGTAATTGCGGTTATCAAGAGCTCTACTGTCTGGTGTTGTTGGGATGAAGGGTGCGACGGCCAAATCGACGGTCGCCATTCATCTTGCGGTTGCCGCTTACCAGAAACACCGTTGACCGTTCTCGATACAGACCCGCAAGCAACAACGATGGCAGGGGCACGGTACCGTCGAAGCCAGCGCACCGCACGTCGTGCCCGCGCCTACGAGGGCCTCAGCAGCCATAAACATTTACATTTAGCATTAGCGGAAGGAATCGCGCTGAGCTCGCGTTAACGCACGCACCTAGATGGACGCGATTATCACTTTGCCGTTTGCCTTAACACAATCCCAGTTGCTTCCGAGCATCCAATGTCAGGTTCAGCTACCTGTGGCGCTCATTCGCCCCCCAGCATTTTTCCCAGTCCGCCGCGGATCACCCTACCCTTCCGTCACTTCTTGTACGCTCGATCATCGATCTCTGTTTATCCATATATCCATACCTCCATCGGTATATATATACACAGGTCGACCGTTATATCCTGTGGCGTCCGATGATGTCTGAGCTCCGGATGAAGGCCGCCATCATAGATTGACGGATCGCCGGTCGGCAGCTGCTCGATCCCAGAGGTACCCTACCCGCCCCGAGGGTCTGCGCTACCGATGTGCCTTATGGACACGCGTCTATAGATATATACATGCATACCTCAACCGTGATATATGTCTAGAATATGAAAAGCCCTAGTGTGGTGGTGTTGTTGGGGATGAAGGGCGGGACGGGCAAGTCAACGGTCGCGATCCATCTCGCGGTCGCCGCTTATCAAGCCGGACACCGTGTGATGCTGCTCGACACGGACCCGCAAGCAACAACGATGGCATGGGCACGCTACCGCGAAGCGAGCGAGCCGCACGTCATAGCCGCCCGTGCCTATGAGGCCGGCAAGAGCATCGCGTCTAATGGCAAATGCGACCTGGTAATTGTCGATACGCCGCCTCGGGCCGAGGGTGACATTGGCCGCCTCGCTGCGCTAGCCGACCTGATCGTCATCCCATTGCATTGCACTATGCCGGACCTACTCGCGTCCGAGGTTGCATTCAAGATGGCGCAGGCGGTGGGGCGTCCGTTCGTCGTCGTGTTCAACGCGGTAAATCCCCGCGGCCTCGAAGTCGCGGAGGTCCGAGAAGCGCTGACAGCCCAGGGACACACGGTCGCACCCACAATGCTCGCACACCGAACGGCTTTCGCGCGGGCATTGTCGAGTGGATTAGCGGTAACAGAATTTGAGGAAGAGGGCAGGGCGGCGGAGGAGATCAAAACGCTATGGAAGTGGATCAGCAAACAGTTATGAGACGAAAAGCTGGCACGGGTATCAGCAACATTATTGGGAAGGAAGCCGCGCGAGAGCCGCAACGTAAACGGAAAACTCGCGGGGCAGGGGAGACGGTCGGGCTGACACTGCGATTGAAGCCGCACATTTGGCGCGCCCTCCACGAGCAGGCGCTCAACGAGCAAACCAATATCACGCAGATGATTATCGGCTGGCTGCAAGAAAGGCGGCAACGCCAAGGCCTGCCGCTGCTCGATGAGAGCTAAATCGTTTACTGCAATCGCACACCTGTGGACGTATGGATGCATTGACATCTATACATATATACGTCATACTCTCTATGCATGAATAGTACGCTGCAAATCAGCTACCGGACGCTCGCACTGGAATACGTGCAGACCCGCGAACAGTGGCTGGAGCATGCGGCGGCAATGATTCGCGATAGCCTCATCCCGCAGCTCGCCGGACATCGCTGTCGGGTAAGTTGTGGGTGGCCGCACAAGGCGGCGGTTGCCCGGACATCCAGAAGGGTAGGGGAGTGTTGGTATCCGGAGCACTCAACCGATCGGCAGAGCCATAACCTGTTCATCTCGCCGGCTCTACAGGACCCGATCGAAGTGCTGGAGACCCTGGCGCACGAGCTCATCCACGTGGCCGCGGGCCCTAATGTCGGCCATAAGGGCGCATTCGTCAAAATCGCGAAGTCGATCGGGTTCAAGGCGCCCTGGACGACCACGCCGGCGACGCCGGACCTGACAGCGCGTTTAAACGGGCTACTCGTGAACCTCGGGCCCTATCCGCATGCGGCAATCGACAAGCGCGGCCGAAAAAAGCAGGGCACGCGGCTGCTCAAGGTCATTTGCGGCGCCTGTGGATATACGATTCGGACCACGCAGCAGTGGATTGATATCGGGCTGCCGACTTGCGCGTGCGGTTCACAAATGAAACTGGGAAATTGAAGGGGAGGGTGGGATGGAAGCGACGAACATCGAACCGCGCCGTGCGCCATGGAGAATGCTCAGTTTGGGCTCGACAGTCTGGGCGCCGTTCGGCGACTACGGATGGCGTCCCGGTGTTGTTACCGGCCTAGGCAAAAATCGGGGCGACCGCACCGTGGTGCACCTCAGCTTTGAAATGGGCGGGAGGGGGCGGCGGACCGCTGGCGAGCTGTTCTGGCGCAAGCCGGAACTCAAGGGCAAGGACAAGCCAAAAGCGGAGGCGATTACCGCCTAGGGGGATACATGAAAAAGGCGACTAAGTCCGGCAGTTCCAGAATGCTCGCAAAAAAACCGAGCGCACCGAAAAAATCAGCGAAGCCCCGAGGGAGCCAACGCCGGGTCGAGGTGCAACTGCTCCCTATCCTGGACCGGCTTGCACAAAGCACCGAGAGGCTCGCAGAAGCGGCCGACCGCTTAAATGAGGCCGCAGCCGTACTGCTGGCCTCGGTGACCGCGGCAGGCGAACAGGGGCCAAGACGTCAGGATGAAATGAGCGAGACTCCGGGAGAGGTCGTAGGGGTGATGGTGGTCGACGAGAGCGAAGAGGAGTAGTGCGCAACTTCAGCCCTGACATATGTCGGATCCGGCCAGCGCAGTTGCTGCTCGGCCGGTTGGAGGAGTGGTGGTGTGGTGGAAAAGCTCGAAGATATCCTCACGCGATTCGGCAACAAGATAACGAACGCCGGCGAGAAGGATAGGGCAGGGCAGGGCGCTCGCCCGCCCTTAGTGCCCGATCGTCATCCGGTCCGGGATTTCTTCATTGCCGATATTCTCGACTGGGCGCTTAAGGACGATCGGCACAGCATGGAGCACCCCATATTCAGCCTGTCGAAGACGCCGGACCGGAAGGTACGCCATTACGAACACAACGGAATCCACGTCACAGTGGCGCCTAGTGCCTATGGGCGCGCGACGATTTGGGATAAAGACATCCTGCTCTACTGTGTAAGCGTTCTGACGGAAGGTCTGAACCAGGGACGTGAGGTCAGCCGGACGGTTCGCCTCAGGGCATACGATTTTCTCGTCACGACCAACCGTCATACCGGCGGTCGCGACTACGATCTGCTCGCTGCCGCGCTGAACCGGCTCAAGGGAACCGTAATCAATACGGATATCGAGACCAACGGCAAGCGGCAGCGCGCCGGCTTTGGCCTGGTCGACAATTGGCAAATCATCGAACGGTTTCAAGCCAGCGGACGGATGAGCGCGGTCGAAATTACGCTTAACGAATGGCTCTTCAATGCCATCATCGCGCGCGAGATCCTGACCCTTAATCGCGACTATTTTCGCCTCGATGGCGGGCTTGAACGACGGCTCTATGAACTGGCCCGCAAGCACTGCGGCCGGCAAGCTAAATGGGCAGTGAGCGTGGATATTCTCCATAAAAAGAGCGGCAGCCAGGCCACGCTCAAGAAATTTCGTGAGCTACTGAAACGGGCAGCCGGCAATGATGCCCTGCCGGATTACCGCGTTCGCTACGAACAGGAGACTGACCGCGCCCTATTCTATACCAAGGATGGCGAGGCCCTGGCCCGGCACCTTGCCACTATCGGGACATCAGGGGCCGAATCACACGATGATTCGGGACTTTAAGGACCGATATTCGGGATTTCAGGGGCAGAACTATCGGGATTTCAGGGGCCGCAGCCTTCGGGACATCAGGGACCAACCCGAACAAATTCCTCAATCAAACTGCGCCGTTTTCGGACATTTTCGTCCCCTTAACACGCGCGCGCGATCTTAACAGATCTTTAACTCTCTTAACCCAGATCGATAATCCTGAGTCCTTGCCTTAATGTGGCAGGCCCGCGCCCGAAACAACTGAGCCCTAACGCCGAAGCGCTGTGCGCACCTAACCTTGTGCTTTCAGTGAACATCCGTCGCACCGCGCCATCGCGAGCAGCGTCGCTCAAGCGCGGGCCGGAATAGATTTCACAATCAAAAGCAGACAGCAGAAGAAGAAAAGAACCCCGCCGCGTCGCTTTGGCCAAGCGAAGAGATGATTAAGACGCTGGCGAATAAACGGCGAATCTGATACTCCATCGGATGATGGGTCTTCGCAAGTGCAGGGTATCGTACTGCGACCCCAGCGGAGTTGAGCACGTCGTTGAAGTCACGGCGGACTCGCTTTACGAAGCTGTGGCTCAAGGCTTCCGTGTGTTTCGTGAGAACGATTGGATCAACGAAGTCGGCCGCGGTCGAACGACGATTTCAGTTGCAGTGATGCACCCGCAAGTTCAGCACATGGTTCGCATCCAGGATTTCGAACGCTGGCTCGAATCGCAAGGCCGGACGCCCGCCGAAATGAGTCTCAAAAATCGGCTTCGAGAACTACTCGGTGAAGTTACAGGAGGTGCTTCTAGGACAACCAGAAATTTGACCGGACCGAAAGGGTAGGGCGGATCGCCCGGCTCGATGCAGTTCCTGAGAAATCATTGTGCCGTGGCGCCTGGTGCGCTGGTCGAGGAGCGGGAAACCTCGGTAGCATTGGTGCGATGGCAAAACTCCGCAGCTCGTTTAAACTTGGCTGCCACGCCTGAAGCGAACATGGTCAGGCAGGGAAGGTGAACGCTATGGCGAGCATTGTTTTTAGAAACGCGCGGCTGATCGACGGCATTGCCGCTCGACCCAGGGATGGTATTTCGATCGTCGTCGAGGGTGAGCGAATCAGCACCGTCGGCGGCGCGGACATCCCCGCCCGGGGCGACGCCACGGTTATCGATTTAAAGGGACAAACCGTACTGCCCGGTCTGATCGATACTCACGTGCACGCCACCATGATGGATCAGGAATGCCTGCCGTTGTTCCTCGCTGCCGGTGTGACGACTGCCCGCGACGTGGGCGGCAAGCTGGAGAAGGTGCTCCAGCTCCGGGCCAATCTGAACAGCGGCGCGCAACTCGGCCCGCGGCTCTTTGTGCTTGGTCCGCTGCTCGACGGAACCGACCAAAGCCTTAGCGGTCCGTTCGCCGGAATGCTCGACAGTGTACCATCTGTCGATGCGGTCCCCGAGAAAATCGGCGGCCTCCTGAAGGCTGGCGTCGACGGGATCAAGATCTACTTTTCGATGCCGCCCGACACGGCCCGGGCTGTCATCAAGTATGTGGACAAGCGTGTCCCGGTGACGGCGCATCTTGGCTATACCCATTCGCTTGACGCGATTCACGCCGGGATTGACGGCCTCGAACATGTTCTGATCTCGCCCTACAACGAGTTCTGCGCGGTCAGCCAGCAGTTTGGCTCTGGGGCCTCAATGCTGGATCCGAAATTCTTCCCGCGGCTCATCAAGGGTTGGGAGGAGGCAGATTTGAAAGCGGATGGGGCGCGAAGCTGGATGGGGGCAATGGTCGACAAGCAGGTCAACATGGGTACGACCCTCGACCTGCTGTGGCTGGCCAAGTTCGGGAGCGATGCGGCGCAACGCGATCCCGACCGCAAGCTCATCCCGCCAATGGCGCTCGAACGCCAAAAGCAGATGGTCGCCCATATGGGAGAGCGCCCCGACTGGGACGTCGGCAATCCCGTGGCCGAGACCGCAAGCGGCGCCAGGGCTCTCGAAAAGCATCAGCTGGTAACTCGCTCGCTCCACGAAGCCGGGGGTCTGGTAGTTGGGGGCACGGACTGCGGCGGCTTGTCCTACCCGCCGCCGGGCTTTGCCCTGTTGCGCGAAGTTGAATTGTTGGCCGAAGCGCTCGGCTCGATGGCGGCGATCAAAGCGGTGACGTCGGTGGCTGCACGGTATCTGCGCCAACAGGATAATCTCGGCAGCATTGCCCCTGGGCGTTATGCCGATTTGCTGATTGTCGACGGCGATCCCATCAGCGACGTACGCGAACTGCGCAAACTGAAGACCGTTTATCGTGGCGGTGTGGCATACGATCCGAAAGCGCTACTTGCCCAGGTGCCGCAGAGGGATATCAAGGACGCAGCGTAAAGCCACGGGCGGTCGGCCTCGCGACTCGGCAGATGAGGACGAGCCGGCTCTCACCGAGGAGACGGATGACTTAGCGCGGCGCGAGGGTGTAGGCGACGGCGAGCAGCGCAGCGAGCACGAGCAGCCTGACGACCACGGCCCGCCTGTGCGGAGGTGGCAGGGGACGGTCTGGAAAGCGCCGCCCGGTGCGGTTGAAGTGCTGATAGCTCCGGTGATGGATTTGCAGCGGACGGCGCCGCGAGCCTTTTCCACGCCTGAGTTCGGTTACGTGAGCGCGCGGCTTACACCATTCATTGGTGCTCAAATCACGGTCATGGCGCCATGAGCCGTCACTATCATGCTTCATCGAAAAAAGTATCTATAACGAACGCATCCTGTTGCGGAAGGCGCTGTGCTGGAGGATTTGTGCAGCATGGCAGAGGGGCGCCGATCAACCACACGGCCTCGTCGCCCATTGGGTGGTTGTCCTGGCGCTGCTCTATCTGTGCCATGCCCTTTACGGGTGCTTACTCGGCGGCGCTTGAGCTTGCGCTCTTCGAGCTTGGCCACCTGTGTCAACGTCAGTTGAATTCTGCCCACTTTGGAGGCGAGTCATCGAGGTAAAATGACCCATCGCTCCGATTTTTTATCGCCAGCTGCGGGCGGGTGCGGTCACTCATTGTTTGGGGCTTTGGCGGGTTTCAGTAGCAGACCAGCCTTGCGCTTATCCTTAAGCCGATAGCTTTCGCACTCGATGGTGATGATAGGGTTTTCTGCCTATCGGGCTGAGTTCGGAAGCACGGATGCCGTGGCGGTGGACCATCATGATGAGCAGGGCGTCACGCTCGGCTAAGCGACCATGGCTTCGGCGAGCGGTTGCAATCATGCGCTTTACCTCATCCGCCATCACGTATTCACGGCTGCGGCTGGCGTCGTTTGGCTGACGGGCGGCGGTTGTTTTTTGCAGTTTGCCCAAAATGACGGTTGGGGAAGTTGAATGGCTGCGGCCATGTCTTTGCTCCGTCTGGGGTTGAGCCGGGGGCCACTTTGCCCAAAACGCTCATTGTGGGCAAAGTGGATGGTGGCTACTAAAGTACCCCATGTACCCCCGGTCCGGTTGACTGCTAATGTAGCTCCAATGGAGCTAATGTTTTACTTCCCGTCTGATCCGACCGTCATCTTTCAAGACGAAAGAAATCGGGGTATCGAAGCGCTTCCAGACCTTCTCACAGAAATTGAACGCTTTGGCGCCAGGGTCCTGCGTGTCGATCTTAGCTCACTGAGCGCTGAACAGCGCTTCCATGAATATGTCAAAGCAACCATCCCGGCCATTCACAAAAGATACGAAGTAAAAAGAATGTTCGGTACCGCCCGCCATTCCGCATGCTGGTTTGGAATACAAGTGCCTGCCCTATTGGTCAAAGAGACCGTCGATGCCGTAGGCGATACGTATCCGCACAGAAAATCCCGGAACACCATCGTGACAATTCATCAGTTCCTTGTCGCCGCTGTTGTGGGTTTAAAGCGAGGTGACCTAACAATCCGTCGCGATCAGCAACAGGAGGGGGACGCTTGAAACCCATCAGCGTCAGGGACGGCGATTCCGACGTGGGCGACGGCGAGCCGCGGCGACTCTTAACGCCGAGCCTATTTGCTTGGGAATGCTCGTCTATCACTTCTGGGCGTCGGTCTATTCGCCGGTCATCTGGGACCAACCTGCGATCTCAGGTTCAAGACGGTCCACAAGGACGACCCGGAGCAATCGAGTGAACGCAGTCGGGGTATGTTGGCTTGCTGCTACTGAGCGCATACATACAGCCGACAAAATGGGTACGCTGCCGAAACGATACACGAGCCGAATCCAAAAAGGTGGCGCATTATTTGAAGAGATGCGTCAGTTAGTTCGACTTTGGAAGGATGTGCCGCTGCACCAGAACAAAGCCGAAGTCATAAGACGTAATCCCCTCAATAGAGCTACTCGCTCACGGGTGGTTGACGTCCTCAATCGCCTCTTTATACCACGCTTCGTGGAAGGGCCCGTCAGGAATAGTTGGCGCCTTCTGGTCCCTTTGGAAAAATTGTGCGCCTCGCCAGCAATTGTTCGTCCGATATATTTCTGGCTGACAGCACTGGCTGAGCCTCTAATCTACGATGTGTGTACTCAATATTTGACCGAGCGGCGCCTAAAAGGACTTCTTGCTGTAGACGTAAATGAGGTAGCCGCTTGGATTCAAGAAAAGGGATGTGGCTGGTCCGATGTTGTCACTATTAAAGTCACCCGCGCTGTTCTCGCTGCCTTGAGAGACTTTGGCTTGCTCGAGGGCAAGGTCCGTAAACACCTCACTTCGCTGCGATTGCCCCTCCCATCGTTTGCATACATTACATTTTGCCTATATCGGTCCAGCGTCGCCGTTCGGAATATATTGACGCACCCTGATTGGAAGCTTTTCATGTTGGCGCCGGCTGACGTCGAGCGTCTTCTTCTTGAGTCTCATCAGCAGCGGCTTTTGGAGTATCACGCAGCTGGCAGTGTGATCAGCTTATCTTTCCCTGTATCGACTGCAGAGGAATATGCGCATGTTGTCCTTGGACGCTAGGCTCGCACTTCTGAAAGAGGACTTGGTTGCGAATCCGCCGTCGTTCGTGATGGCACGAGAGCTCCCCTTTGCAATTTTTCGATACGATCCTGCGCATGCCGAAGAATCCGAGTGGATCGTGCGGCGACGGATTACGCTCCTTGGTACGGAGATCGAAAATTCTACGAATCAGCAGATTGTCACCGTTTCCCTGGCCGAGCTGTTTTGGACGTCAATCCGTGAATCAGAAGACATTCAAGGTCTAATTGCTATGGAACGAGACCACTCTTTCTCGGTCGCGGAGCGGCAGGTAAATCAATATCTTTCTGACCCTGACTTCCGCCCCCTATGCGATCTTTTGAGAGAGGAAGAAGCACGGTTGCCGGCTAATACTCGGGCGCTTTTCCTCAACCATGCGACAGTGTTTGCGCCCAGTGCCTATCGGATTTCGTCGTTGCTTGAACAATTGCATCGCAGCTTTCGCACGCCGACTGTACTGTTTTACCCAGGGACCTGGAATCACACGCTAAATTATATGGGCTTGCGGTCGGATGACCAAGCACTAGGTAGCTACCGCGTTAAGATCTACGGGCGAGAATCATGACCACCACAATAGCCGATCTATTTGATCGCGATTTTTCCAAGCCGATTGAAGAAATAATCAAAGTCAACAATACCGATGAGGACACGGTTTACACTGAGTTGACCGAGTACATCGCGACCGATCGGATCAAGTCCGAATATGAGCGGCTTTTCGAAGCAATGGCCGCCGCGCCTCAGTCACCCAACGAAGGCGTAGGCGTCTGGATCTCAGGCTTTTTCGGGTCTGGCAAATCATCATTTGCCAAGAATCTTGGATACGTCCTCGCGAATCGTCTCGTCCAGGGCGATTCGGCCAGTGCGTTATTTTTGGCACAGGTCGAGTCGAGGCGGCTTTCTGAATACGTCCATTTTCTCAATCGCGCGATTCCCTACGAAGTCTTTATGTTTGACGTTCAGGTGGATCTTTCGGTTCAAACTAGCAGCGAGCAGATCGCTGAGGTGATGTATCGAGTTTTACTGCGGAGCCTCGACTACGCCGAGGACTACGACATTTCGGAGCTTGAGATCGAACTTGAGCAAGAGGGCAAGCTCCCCGCTTTCCAGGAGTTATGTCGGCGGGAGTACCACACTGACTGGGGTAAGGTCAGAAAAGGGAACCAGAAGTTTGCGCGAACGAGCGCATTGCTTCATCAGCTCGACGGGAAAACCTATACATCAAATGAGACTTGGCTTGAGATAGTCAAGCAACGTCCATCGCGTCGGCTTACGGTGAAGGATGTAGTCGAACGTTCGTTCGATCTATGTGCATTACGACGACCCGGCAAGGCTTTCGCGTTCATTGTCGATGAAATGGGTCAGTACGTTGCCCGGAGTGGCGAGCGATTAGAGAATCTCAGAGCAGTTGTCGAGCAGTTTGGGAAGGAAAGCCTCATCCGCTTGAAGGCTAGAAAGATCCCTGGACCTGCTTGGATAGTTGTAACCGCCCAGGAAAAACTCCAAGAAGTTTACAACTATCTCGCGACAGGACGTATCGACCTACCGAAACTACAAGATCGCTTCAAACACCAAATCGATCTGTCGCCCGCTGACATCCGGGAAGTCGCGACTCGCAGAGTGTTGCGCAAGAAGCAAAGCAAGGAATCCGTCCTCAAAAGGATATTCAAGGATTATGGTCCTACTCTGATACAAAATGTAAAGTTGGAAGGCTCCTCTCGCCGAACTGAGTTCGACGAAGACCAATTTCTCCAGTTCTATCCATACCTGCCGCATCTGATCGATCTGTCAATCGACATTATGGCTGGTATTCGACTGCAGCCGAATGCTCCCAAACATCTTGGCGGCAGCAACCGCACCATTATCAAGCAATCATTCGAAATGCTGGTGTCCGATCGGACGCGTATGGGGGAGAAGCCGGTCGGAGCGTTAGTCAGCATTGATAAGATCTACGAACTTGTCGAAGGTAACATCCCATCCGAAAAGCAAAAGGATGTTTTAGACATCCGTCAGCGCCTCGACGATACACCTGACCATGCAGGCATGGCTTCGCGAGTAGCGAAGGCCATCTGTCTCATGGAGTATGCGAAAACGGATTTGCCTCGTACGACCAAGAACATTGCGGCCCTACTCATTCAGCATGTGTCTGAGGCGCCAATGACCATCGCTGTGGCCGCAACTTTGGATCGTCTGAAGCAAGCGCAGTTCGTTCGCGAGACTGAAGATGGCTGGAAGCTGCAAACGGCTCAGGAAAAGAATTGGGAGCAAGAAAAACGGGCGTACGCGACGCCCAATCGAAATGATCGCGCAGAAATCCTTCGCAAAGCGAGCAAAGGCGTGTTCGAGACGACAAATGCGCTTAGGTTCAACTACAAAAAGCTGCGCGTGTTCGATCTGGGGCTGACACTTGATGGGCAGACAATCACACCCACGGGGAAAGCGGCGCGGATCCCCGTTCAACTCGGCAGCTTGCACGAAAGCGAGGATTTCTCCAAACGCTGCTCGGAAATCAGCACGGAAACTTTGCAAGGTGATAACAAGAACGCAATTCATTGGATTTTTTCAATCTCTTCTCACACCGAGGCCCTGGTAGAAGATCTGCACGCGTCCGGACGGATGATCGCAAAGTACGATCATGCCGCGGCGCAACAGCAACTCCGAGACGGTGATAAAGCTCTGTTACAGGCGGAACATTCTCAGCACGACCGGCTGAGCGCCCAATTACTAACCAGTTTAGAAAAAGACTTAGAAAGCGGCGTCGGTTTCTTCCAGGCACGACGGTTTGAACACGGAGACCTCGGCCAAAACTTCGCTTCTATGATCCGCGCGCTTGCTGAACGCGCGGTGCCTCAGCTTTATCCTAAGCTAGAGATGGGCTGTCGCGAAGTTGATGGGAGCGAGGCGGAGGAGTTCTTGAAGCAAGCCAATCTAAGCAACCTGCCAGCCTTGTTTCACCCGGGCGACAAGGGCTTGGGATTGGTAACCAAGGAGGGGGGGCGCTTCGTTCCCAACCCCAAAGCGGAAACGACGCAAGAGATTCTGATCTACCTTAAACGCGAGCATTCCTATGGTGAGAAAGTCACTGGTGCCAAACTCATTGAAGAGTTCGGTGGGCTCGGATATGGCTGGCCTTCCGATATCGTGCGGCTGGTAGTCGCCGTGCTCTTTCGCGCTGGCACGGTTGAGGTTACCTACCAAGCACGTCGTTATAGAACTTATCAAGAACTGCAAGCACGAGTCCCTTTTTCAACAAACCCAGCATTCCGGAACGCCAGCTTCTCTCCACGCGAATCGATCGACCTCAAGACACTTACGAAGGCCGTTCAAGAGCTCGAAGCCATGCTCGGGCGTGAAGTGGACGTCGAGGAATCCGCTATAGCCGAGGAGTTCCAGAAACTCGCTCGTCTAGAGCGAGAGCAGACATTGCCTGCGTTGGAAAAGGCGAGAGCACACAACCTTCCCGTGGTGCAGTCATTGTCCGAATGGGCGGAAAGTCTGCAGGCGGTTCTTGGAAGCCAATCCGACGACTGTATCCGCATGTTGGCCGGCGAAGGTAAAAGTTTACGAGAGCAACGTGAGGCGGTCCACAAGATTAGGGTGTTCTTGACGGATACGAACATCGAGATAGTCCAGCGTGCGAAGACCGTTCTGCGCGATCAAGTGCCATTGCTCGTCCGGTCGACTGGAGAATTCATGCTGCAGGCTGAGACCATTACTGCCATATTGTCAGACCCTGACATTCCTGATCGGATGGACGAGCTTGCGCGGTCTTCGGACGCCATCGACTCTACTTATCGAGCGCGCTTTGCCGATCGCCACCAGCAACGAATGACGTCATACCGGAACGCTATAGAACTAATTCGGGAGAACTCCGATTACAGAGCCCTCAAGGATTCGGAATCCGAACCTGCCCTAGCTGCCTTGGTCCAGCGGGCGGTCGGAAGTTTCGAGCTAGCTCCCTATAGCATCGCTGACACCACCACTGGCGCGACGCTCACAACCTTGACCAACGATCTTGAACTACTACCTTCACTTGAGGCGGGCGCCTTTGCCAGGCTCGCTCAGCTCCGCGAGGCGAAGAAGGAGACACAAGAGGCGGTCGAAGTACTCCGTTTAGGCGACTTCCTGCCGAAAAACCAACCGCTCAGTGACTTTTCCGACGCGGAGATCGACGATGCGCTAGAGAAACTGAGACAGAAGCTTTACGCTCTGCGCGAACTCAATCGTCGCGTTCTCTGGGACTAACTCGTCATGACCCCCAAGCAGGTATTCGAAGATAGCTTCCGCATGGCTGAACTGCTCATCCACGTCTACCGATTGCTTGAGAACGACGGTCTCAAGACGGAGGGCCAGATGGTAACTTCTCTGCGCGGTTTGCTCGAGTGCGAAGAGGACGAGCAAATTCAGATTATCATAAATGCCGTTTTCCTCGGATGCATCAGAGAAAGCGCCAATGTCCCTAGTGCGCAGTTACGACCTCAGTCCCTGCAGAATCTTCTTCGGCAAGCCATAGTGTCGGCGTGCACCGCTTACGAAACCTATTTGTCCACGCTGCTCGCGGAACACATCCTCACAGTGATCGAGATGCGCCAGCAGGACTTTTTTCCTACAGATTCGGATGTGGTGAAGTACTTCGATGGCCTCTCGCTAGGAATAAACGAAGCATTCCGACTTCTGAACCAAGATGACCGTGCTGTATTCCTTCGCAATAAGATCGTCACTTTTGTTCAGAAGAAGAACCTCGGTTCTGTAGCGGGACTCAAGACCGTTGGCTTGCTGCTCGGAGTCCAAGACCCCTGGAATTCCCTAGCTGCCCACCTGCACAAGGAACGCAAGGACCTGACCAAGACCGTGAGCGACGCTATAGAGCGTAGGAATGCAATCGTTCATAAGGCGGACCGTGATCTCGGGTCCGAGCATCTTGAAAAGCAGGCCATAGCCTTCGCCTGGACTCAACAGGCCGTGGACACGATCAGGCACGTCTGCCTGGGTTTTGACGAATTGGTGACCGGCCGAATGAAAGAATACCTCGGCGAGCTTGCCATAAGGCAGCAAGAGACCATTCATGCCTGATCTCCGCTCGTTCACTCTCTGGGCTCGTTCCTTGCTGACCAATGAGTCACGGGATTTGCTTCAGCAAGTATATAGACTTGACTCGAACACGGGCGCGCGCCTGCCCATCCCCAAAGGTCACATTCTGGACACCTCTTCACGGGCACAGCGTGTTAGGAGACGGATCGAGAAACTGCTTGAGGACGAACTCCATTCCGGAGTGAAGTGCGAGGAGGCCGTCGCCAAACTGATCACGGAGACGGCATTCACCCATCTCAATCGTTTCGTAGCCTTCAAACTCATGGAGGCGAGAGGGCTGATTCGAAGCCCCCTGTCCCGTTTACATGAGGCGAACGGATTTAAGATGTGGCTAGGTGCCAACCCAGATGCCGAAGCCCTCTACAACCAGGGCGATAGCCCCAACGATCGCGACGGATTCGGGGAAGCTCCCCGTGACCGCGCTTACCGGCATTTCTTACTTTGGCAGTGCAGAGAGCTGGCCAAAGAAGTCAACGTTCTATTCGATCCCGAAAACTTGGCCAGCATGCTGTTGCCGCGGCCTGGTCCGCTCAAGGAACTCATTGATGCTCTCAACAGTGAGGAGCGGAAGGGGGATTGGGCGGCGGGCAATGAAGAAACCATCGGTTGGGTCTATCAATTCTTCAATTCGAAGGAACTTGAAGCGGCCTTCGCAGAAGCGCGGCTAAGCGGAAAGAAGTTCGCAAAGGAGGATATACCCAAAGTTACGCAGCTTTTCACTCCGCGACCAACCGTTCGTTTCCTAGTGAATAATACTCTCGGTCGGCTTTGGATCTCTATGCATCCAGACAGCCGACTTGGCGACTCATGCCCGTACTTGACCCCTTTGCCTGTAGACCCACCACGATTGCCAATGAAGCCGGTGAAAGAAATTCGGGTACTAGATCCGGCTATGGGTACGATGCACTTCGGATTAGTCGCTTTCGACTTGCTTGCCGAGATGTATCGGGAAGAGCGGGACCGCGCGGGAAGCGCCGGTTGGCCAGCGCAGCCATCCATTCAGGAGGAGGCGGAAATCCCGGCGGCCATCTTGGCCAATAATCTTTTTGGAGTCGATATTTATCTTCGCGCCGTTCAATTAGCTGCCCTCACTCTGTATCTCAAAGCGAAAACTGCGAACAAGACCGCTGTGCTTACGCATAATAATTTAGCATGCGCCGACGTGTCCATTTTTAGGGGCCACCATCTGGAAAACATTATAGGCAGGATAGTGTTGCCCAGTGGCCTCACGCGCGAACTGTTCGTGCGCTTTCTGGACAGCGTGGAAAAAGCGAGCTTGATGGGTTCGCTCGTCCGGATAGAGAAGCACTTCCGGAACTTTCAGAGTGAGCTTCTGCGGCAGGCTATAGACGGGTACATCCAACAGAAGCGCGCTGTTGGTGAGGATGAAACGTATTTTGCCAACGAAGCTGGGAAAGGACTTCGGCTCCTCGAAGTGCTTGAGCGTCGCTACGACGTTGTGTTCACTAATCCTCCCTACGTTTCGGCTCGAAAGATGAACCCTGAAATGAGCCGTTTCATGAAAGATAACTACAAGGACGCTAAAGGTGATTTGTATGCTGGCTTCATTCAGCGTTGCTTGGAGCTAACTTCGAACTCGGGCGCTGTTGGAATGCTGACAATGCATTCTTTTATGTTCATCAGCACCTATGAACAGCTGCGCCAGTTTGTTACAGAGAATGCTGTTGTAGAAATGGTGGCTCACTACGGGCCTGGTCTGTTTGCCGTTGGGAATCCTGGGACGCTTCAAACCGCGGCTTTCGTGCTCCGCCGGGAGCAACTGGAAATGGCGTTGCGGGAAGCACGTGGGGTCTATTTCAGGTTGGTGAAGGAGCCTGATGCCGAGTCGAAGCGAACGGCGTTCGAACAGGCGCTTGGATGCCATCGCGCGGGTCAACCTCATTCCCTTGTTTACGAATACCGTCAAGGCGACTTCGCCTCCATACCTTGCAGTCCTTGGGTCTACTGGATCACGCCTGGGTTGAGAAGTCTCTTCCTAAAAAACAAGAGCCTGGGAGAGGTAGCACCTGGAATTCACGGCACTACAACTTACGACAACTTCCGGTTTCTACGTTATTGGTGGGAGATTAAGCCGACGAGTCTGAACAGGAATATCCGGAACTGGGATCAATACCGACAGACGCCTGCAGACTACGTTCCCTATATGAAGGGTGGACCATTCCGCCGATGGTACGGCAATCAAGATTATGTGTTGCAGATGCTCGCGTCTGGCAGAGCGTTGATCACTTTCTTGGACTCAAAGAGGGATAAGATTCGAGGAATAGATAAGATCTTCCGCTGTGGAGTGACATGGTCAGACCTGACCACCGGTAGGTTCAGCGCGCGTCTGTCACCTGGCGGCTTTATCTTCGATGTGAAAGGCTCATCGTCTTTTCCGCGTGACATTCCACTCGTGCTTGGATTGTTGAACTCGTCTTTCGCGAATTACGCGCTCAACCTAATAAATCCGACCGTTAGCTATCAGGTTGGTGACATCGCCCGTCTACCAGTCCCGACGCAATCTAGCAGCCTGCTTCGCAATCTGGTGGATCGAGCGGTGGCTCTTGCTCGCATTAACAGCGAAGAAGATGAAACCACATACGATTTCAAGCAACCGCCCCCATGGCCGGATGCTGTCGAACGTGTCAGGGCCCGACAACACGATCTCTGCGCATTGGAGAAACAGATTGATGAGGAGGTGTATCGACTTTACGAGATCTCGCCGGAAGATCGCCAGGCTATTGAAGACGAGCTCGCGTCGGGACCGATCTCGGGCAATGATGCTGAAGAGGCAAATCAACTAGCTGAAGATGATTCCGAAACGGAAGAAGGTCGGTCGCTCACAATCGAAGAGCTCGCAAGAAGTTGGATAAGCTACGCTGTCGGCATCGCCCTTGGTCGTTTCGAGTGTGCCGGTCTTGAGCACCTGGTCAATGCCGAGGGCTTGCTGCTGTTTTACCGCAATCACCCGGACGACCTTGCTCAGCGCGTTATAGACATCCTCATAGCTATCCATACTGACACGGAAGCGGGAAGCATCATTCGGACGGCGATCGGTGGAAACGGCGATCTCCGAGATGATGTCGCCAGATATCTTCTAGGCCCCTTCTTTAAGGCTCACGTAAAGCAGTACCATCGACGCCCAGTCTACTGGCTCCTTCAATCACCGAAACAAACTTTCAGTGTATACCTATTCCATCAGAAGGCCACGGATCAAACTCTCGCTCTGATCCAAGGTAATCGCTATCTGGGCGGCCAGATGTTTCAAGCTAGAGAACGCCTAAACCAGGCAAAAGAGAGGGAGCTGGCTACAGGAGGCAAGGAGAAGTCGGGATGGAAGCGTAAGGCACAGGAGGCGGCAGAAGAATTGAGCGACCTCGAAGCCTTCCAACGCGGAATTGACGTGACCAGTGCCGAACTCGTTGTTGACCCTAACGGTCAGGTCGCTACGGCGCGCTGGGTCCCTGAGTTTGATGACGGCGTGCTTCTCAACGCTGCGCCGCTGCACCGGCTGATGCCGGCATGGAAGAAAGCCGATTCGAACCTAGATTTGAGCAAAGTTTGGAAGGCGCTCAAAGATGGCGAATATCCTTGGGCGAAAGCCGCTATGCGTTATTGGCCTCGGCAGACGCTGGCCGCGTGCAAAGAAAATACGAGCTACCGAATTGCACACGGGTTGGAATAAGAGATGGGATTGATCCTTCAGGCGATCGAGGCATTAATCGCTGACTATATCCGTAATAGCGGCATGGTCTTGTGGTTCGATCCAGAGCGCTACTACGAAGGAATTGTGCGTGAGCTGAATGCGGGTCACGAACAACTGCTCATATTCGACGGTAGCTTTTACAAGCTGCGCCTAGAAGCGGAACCGCTGCTTCGCGGACTCGATCCGCCAAAACTTCTCGTCTATCTGCCAGTCGCTTGGGAGCAAGCCCGAGAGCCGCTAGCTGAGATGTTAGTGCTAGGTGTCGCTCTTCGACCAGGCGCACCTGGCGATCGAAACAGTCGTCTGGCCGTGATCGCGCGGAAAGCATTGAAAGGCCGCATAACGGACACACGGCTGGCTGATCTAGACCGGCAGATAGAGCAAGGTAACCTCACTATCACTGAGCTCGAACAGTTAGCCGCGCAGAGTGGCGGCGGACCCCTGCCGACGGCGTTGGTCGTGCACTTCGGCACTCCGCTGGTGGACGAAGCGGCACTTGAATTTCTTGGCGGACCTGAGCGCGACAGTGAATTGCTCGCTCGGAACGCGCTCGACGATTGGGCACAGGCCTTGGAAGCCCAGTACGGCCTGACACACGAAACAGGGACTTCTCCCAGTTCATTGCGATCACTACTCACACGCCAAGCACTGATCTGCGATTTAGTTGAAAGCTTGGGATCTGACGTGCCCGAGTCGCTAAACAATGTCATTTCGACGAAGGATCCCTTGCTGATGCGCCGCAGCGCGGAACTCGCCAAACAGTGGCGCAACCGGCGCGATCTCGTGGATACGTATGGTGCCAAATCTGCGGAAGTAGCGAGGTCAACGTACCTGGATTCGATCGATTTTTCGGACGCAGCTCTAGAGCGTGTGCACACATTTTTGTCGCTGGAGAAATGTCTTTTGCGGCGGATTGCGACGCGCGTGGTGACGGAGCGGAATGTCGTGAAGATCGCTCAATCACGTTTGCGAGGCTTCTGGTCGGAATATGATACAGAGTTGCAGGCCGAGTGGGGGCTAGTCGCGCAAGCAGGCCAGCTGCTGGATCGCGCCGCAGAGATCGAGAAAGCACTTCATGAGCGCACCCGATCATGGACAGACCTAATCGACTGCTATATTGGCGTGGCAAACTGGGCTGAACTCGATACCCTCCATCGTAGGCTAGAGCGGCGCGCCAGTAGTTTGGAATTTGCACTCTCGACGCCGCCCGAGGAAGTGGAGCAGCTCATCCTAACCGTTCGGCATCGTCATCAGGAGGTCTCTGGAGCACTGGCAGAACAGTTCATTCGGGCCTGGGGTGCCGAGGGATTCACTGTACATGATCGTGTGCGGCAGACTGAGGTGTATTCCAGGTACGTAGCGCCAGAAATTGGCCTACACCGCATTGCCTATGTGCTGGTGGACGCACTGAGGTGGGAACTGGCTCGTGAGTTGCCCGAGGTGCTTGGCAATGATTTTGAAATCCGCATTGAGTCAATCATCGGAATTGCCCCCAGCATCACAGAAGTTGGAATGGCTGCATTGTTGCCGTTGGCGTCCAGCGGACTAAACGTGGATGGCGATACCACATTGCATGTAAGTTTGCATGGACAGGTACTTAGAAGCCGCGCCGACCGCATCGCTTACTTGAAGGAGCGAGCTGGAGTACCGGTACTCGACCTAAAGCTGGAGGATCCAAAAGGTTTCCGCCGCAAACTGAGAGAGATCGCGACACCAGCTTTGATCGTCGTTACATCACGTGAGATTGACCAGAGCGGCGAAGACGAAATGACAGCAGCCCGTGAGCATATGGAGAGAGTCCTCACGTATTTAGGACTCGCCATACGGAAGCTCGCCGATGAAGGTATCGAGCGGTTCGTGATCACCGCTGATCACGGATATCTCTTCGGTGAAGATTTAGCAGAGAGCGATAAGATCGATCCGCCTGGAGGTAAAACCCTTTTGTTTCACCGCCGCGTGTGGGTCGGTCGAGGGGGTTCGGCGAGTGAGCGCTATCTTTTGACCGAAGTGTCCCGATTTGGCGCCGGATCGGATCTCGAGATGGCAGTACCATGGAATCTGGCAGGATTCCGCACGGCGGGACCGACAGCATACTTTCATGGAGGCTTGTCTCCGCAAGAAATCCTGTTACCAGTGGCTGTGGTTTCGCCGAAGATAGCCGCTGCCAGTAAAAGGGCACAAAAGCTAAGCTGGCAAGTGTCACTTGGAAGCGCGAAAGTCACCACGAGATTTTTGAGCGTCCGCATCCAAGCGAGCTCGCAAGGATTGTTTGCCGCTTCCTGGCCTAGTGTGCGAGCGGAGGTCCGGGCGGGAGGCGAGGTTTGCTCGATTCCTGTTAGCGGTTTATATGGGTTTCAAGAAACGACCGGTGCGCTGTGGCTACGTTCGCTCGAAGGTCAGCCGACGGCGACGGAACTGAACTCCGTAACGCTTATGCTCACTGGCAAGGCACCAAGCCGAGGAACGGTCAGCATTCATATCGTTGATGCCGCCACCGGAGTGGAACTGCACAAGCTTGAGAACGTCGAGGTGTCGCTTGCTATCTGAACCTGAGACGACGGATGCGCTGGACCGCGAGGTTACACGTGTCTTTGCGGGTAAGGTGGTCCGTAAGGAGTTAGTGCGGAAGCTAAAATTCGGCTCAACCGTGCCAGTGTACGTACTCGAATATTTGTTAGGAAAATACTGTGCAACCGATGATCCTTTAGCCGTCGAAGCGGGACTTAAGATTGTGAACTCGACGTTAGCCGAAAACTTCGTCCGACCTGACGAGGCCAACCGTGTCCAGTCGATGGTGAAAGAGAAGGGACGATACAAAGTCATCGATAAAGTAAAGGTGCGCTATTTATCGGATGACGACAAGTACTGGGCGGAAATCGTCAATTTTGGACACAAGTTCGTGCATGTGCCAGATCAGTATATTCGTCAATTCGACCGGCTATTGGTGGATGGTGTTTGGTGCGAAGTTGAACTACGACATGAATACGACGATCAGGCGTCTGGTAAACGAAGCCCGTTCTGGATCGAGAACTTAAAGCCGATTCAGGTGGCAGCGTTCGATTTGTCGGAATATGTAGCTGGGCGTATACAGCTGACCACGGACGAATGGATCGATCTACTGATCCGCTCTATCGGCTTGGAACCCACAGTCATGGAGAGGCGCGTAAAGCTCTTATATCTAGTCCGCCTGGTGCCACTCGCGGAACCCAATTACAACCTTGTGGAATTGGGGCCACGAGAGACAGGCAAGAGCTTTGCGTATCAGCAGTTGTCGCCATATAGCATCCTCCTTACAGGCCTCACCACAGTAGCGAACTTGTTTTACAACATTGCCACTAGCAGGATCGGACTGGTTGGGCTTTGGGATGCTGTGGCATTTGATGAGGTTGCCGACCTCCAAAAAATGCCTAAGGAAGTAGTCACCACGCTGAAAACGTATTGCGAAAGTGGAACCTTTGCTCGAGGCAAGGAACAGTTGAGCGGTTCAGCTTCAATTGCGATGTTCGGGAACACGAATCAACCTATTGACGTGATGGTGCGCTCATCGCATCTATTTGCGCCAATGCCTGACGTTATTCGCGAAGATACTGCTTTCCTAGATCGAATCCACTTTTACGTCCCCGGTTGGGAACTCCCGAAGATGCAGGTCGCGATGTTCACAAACAATTATGGTTTCATTGTGGACTATCTGGCGGAAGCTTTGCGAGAACTTCGGCGCCAGAACTACACCGAGATGCTTGATCGCTACTTTGGGCTTGGTTCGCAGTTGAAGAGCCGCGACGTCAAAGCGGTTCGCAAGACAGTTGCAGGCCTGGTGAAACTAATCCATCCAGGGCTGGAGGTATCACGTGAGGACTTGCGCGAACTTCTGGAGCTGGCCATCGAAGGCCGCCGCCGTGTGAAGGAACAACTCAAGAAGATGGGCTCGTTCGAGTTTTTCCAGACCTCCTTTAGTTACATAGACAGAGACACCGGTGAGGAGCACTACGTTGGCATCCCTGAAGCAGGTGGACGCAACATGATTTCTAGCGATCCTCTGGAGCCCGGTTCAGTTTATGCGACAAGCGTCGACGAGCACGGAAAGGTCGGGCTCTACCGGATCGAGACTGGATGCTCGGCCGGAACCGGCAAGCTAAGGATAGCGGGCGGCATCGACGGTCCAATGAGAGAATCAGTGCAGCGCGCATTTGGCTATTTACAGTCCAGCAAAGTTCGTCTGGGTATCGCCCAAGAGTTTGATACTACCGATTTTCATGTCGAGGCGATCGATCTTCTTCAGAATCGTGTCAATTGCGAATGTGGCGTCGCCCTCGTCGTAGCGATTTTATCCGTACTTAGACGGGTACCTGTGCAAGCAGCGCTGGTCATCCTTGGCGATTTGAGTATCCAGGGAAATATCAAAGGTGTGAGAACTCTGGTCGAGTCCTGTCAGCTATCGATGGAGAACGGTGCCAAGCGGGCGCTCATTCCTATCGAAAATCGGCGGCAATTTTTGGAAGTATCCAGTGATGTTGCAGAGCGGATGGATCCAATTTTTTATTCGGATGCCCCAATCGCCGTGAATAAGGCTCTGGGCATCGCTTGAGGTACTTCAGTCGCCCCGACACCGGACACTTGAAAATAAGCTCCGCCCCAGTCCACAATCGACGCTACATAAAGGACGTTATCGTACGTCGTTCACTGTTCTACTCCTCGCGCCATCAGACTTCTGTCTACCATTTTCTCCGGGGACCGCTGCCATGCCCCTGACCCGCGACTCAACGTGGTGGTTCAGTTTAATGCGGCCGATTATGTCTTTCGATGACGAACTCACCGTCAGCGTAGCGCAAGCGTTGCCACGCGTTGGAGGAAGCGGGTCAGTGATGAACCGAATTCGTCGACAAGTGATTCTCCTCAAGTAAGGCAACGAGTCCGCTATGCCACGTCTCAAACAGGTCAAAGACATCGCGCATTCCGTCAGCGAGAACCTCGACGTTAATCACCGAGATTTCGCGAAGATGGGGTTGGCCTTTGTTATCTTCCGGATAGCGAAATACCTGACCTGTGGCGTCGATCTCAACGAAGTCGATCAGAATATCTTTCACAATGTCGATTTCGAGTGCATCGAAATGCGGATTGTGTAAGTCAGCAAACAACTGCGTCAGGCTACTCCAGTTTTGTAGGATACCGTGACCTGGCGCCATTCTCCGGCCGGTTCCGAGAAGTCGGTTGGCCAGTATGGTCATGTGTTTGATGTACAGCTCGATGCCGTGGCGAAAGTCAAAAACGGCTGGGTAAATGAGTATATCCGTGGTCCATGCGCCTTGCTTTATTGCCTCAACGATTTGGAAGCCGGCTTCAAAGAACCCTTCGCCGTAGGACCCAAAATCATATGGCCCGCCGTTTGTTCCAACGCACGCATTGAGATTTGAGTTTGGTCCTGGCCTGAACAAGGAATTGTAATTGTAACGCTTTATTTCTTTCCGTCTCTCGTCGTCCAAATTCCTGTTCCTAGCGCGCTGGTGAGCGCCGCCCTGATTTCAGCTTCCGTCGCGCTCCAGAACAATGTGGTTGGGTTTCATTTCCGTTCGCGTGTTAACCTCTCGCCACTTCACCGTGTCGGTTATTTAGAGTTTCGTTCGTCGTAGCCATGCGGATGGAGTTGAAAACGGACGCCAGCTTTCCCGAAATAAATCTGGTAACCCGGGACGCGACATCGATCCAGAATTCGGCCACCGCCGGAACCGACACCTTGACATCCGACATATTACCGGAGGACAGCCCGTTAGCGAAGTTGCGAACTTGGCGGCGGCCCGTACGGTTCAGCCGGTTGAACCAGAACTTGTAAAGGGTTCCCACCTCCCGATTCGAGACATTCGCAGACTCTCGACCAGGACTGGCATACGCGTGTGATTTTGATACTCCGGCTTGGCCCACTTGTGATGCTCAGATTTGGCCCACCACTTTTCGCTGCATTGTTCAGTTTCCCGTGTGAACGATAGCGTATCTCAATCGATTTTTACGTGCCCTTTTT
>Ga0306920_100001522_pt1 | contig 28914 bp, 26 predicted proteins | sample flu12Cox44000170_FD_204666 | JGI IMG/M metagenome (GOLD analysis project Ga0306920, IMG submission 204666) | Lab enrichment of tropical soil microbial communities from Luquillo Experimental Forest, Puerto Rico - flux4day.12C.oxic.44.000.170 (v2)... | ecosystem: Environmental > Terrestrial >... | reverse complement strand
CAGGATCAGGCTACGGACCTGGAGCGTCACGCTAAAGAAAAAAATCTGGACGCGACGACTCTCGATTACCTTCGGCTATCGATGACTTGCGTCAATTGCCACAAACACGTCCGGCAAATTCGGAAGAAAGAAAAGCCACGGTAGGTAAGGTTTTAGGTTACTTGTTTGAGGGAGCGTTCGCCATGCCAACGGTAGTCAGGATAACCGTAATTACGGGTCCCCACAAAGGCCGTCGTTTCTGTTTTCGAGGACCATCACGATGCACTGTGGGGCGCGCCAACGATTGTTTTGTGCAATTCGCGGGCGAGGAACGAGATAATTTAATTTCGCGCCATCATTGCCGGCTGGACATCAATCCGCCTTGCGTCTTGGTAGGGGACTTGGGGAGCTTGAATGGAACCTTCCTTAACGGAAGGTCGCTGGAACCAGTCGAAGGAGAGGATTTGCTGCCCCTGGCCAATTCACTTTTGGAGAAGGTATCGGGTTCAGTCGTTGAAGACGGCGATATTCTCACCGTGGGAGGTACTTCCGTTCAGATCGACATTGTCGATTGCCCACCATCTGCGCTTGATGGTCCCGTTTGGAAAGAGGAAGAAATCGCGAAGCAGGATTGTCCAATCTCCTGTTGAGAAACTCATGTCGGTCCTGTGAGTCCAGCAGCTATAACCTGCGCGAACTGGAACTTGGGAGAAAATATGTATCGTTCTATTTTGGTTCCTTTGGATGGTTCAACCTTTGCCGAGCATGCTTTGCCGCTGGCGCTGACCATTGCTCGCCGGGCCGGAGCCACCATTCAACTAGTGCACGTTCGGGACCCTCAGGTATTGGCTCATCCGGAGGCTGTTGCGTACTACGATCAGATTTTGGAAACACGATTAAAGATTGGGCAGCGAAATTATCTCGATCGGGTGGTCGACCGCTTGCGAACTGTTTCATCTGTCCACGTAACTGGCACGTTGCTCGAGGGAGAAATCGTGGCAACGCTGCGCGTGACCGCTTCCTCCACGCATACCGACCTGGTGATCATGACCTCCCATGGTCGTGGACCGTTTGAACGATTTTGGTTGGGCAGCGTGGCTGACGGCTTGGTGCGCGAATTGTCTGTGCCTCTTTTGCTTATCCGGCCCCCTGAGTGTGCCGTCGATTTTACTCAAGAAAAGGTATTAAAGCACTTCCTTCTGCCTCTGGATGGCTCGCTCTTTGCCGAGCAAATTATTAAACCGGCAACCGCGCTGGGAACCTTGATGGATTCGGATTACACCCTGCTGCGGGTTGTCCAGCCCGCTTTTCCGGACTATTTGCATCTTGAGGGGTACGTATTAGGGCACGAAGCGCTATCGGTGCGCGACCAGATCGAGCGCATGCAGGCGCAATTGCTCAAGGACACCCAGGAGTATCTCGATCGAGTGGCGGATCCTCTCCGGGCTGAGTCGTTGCGAATTCAGACTCGAGTATTGGTCAATCCTCACCCTGCCAGCGGCATCCTGAAGCAAACAACAAACGGCATTAACGACATGGTGGCAATAGAATCCCACTGCCGCCGGGGGCTTTCCCGCTTTCTGATCGGCAGTGTGGCGGATAAGGTTCTGCGCGGTGTTTCGGTACCGATGCTGGTACATCATCCTGTCTACCAGTAAGTGAGCGAAATCGGCTGGAGACCGATCTGACCGGCAAGATAGTGGGAGAAACGGATTGACTGCACAAGGCTCGATCCCGATCACAGCAAACGGAGGGGAATTACCAGCCAAAAGTCCAGAGCAAACTCTGATCGCCGGCCTGGCTATTCTCGCGATTTTTTGTCATCTGCTGCTGAGGTTTGGACTAGGGACCGGTATAACTCTGCCCGGCGTGCCGCTGGCCGACATCCCTTTATTCGTCGCGCTGGCTTTTGGTGGGATCCCTCTCGTTCTCAAGCTGGTGCTTAAACTGGTCCGGCGCCAGTTCGGCTCGGACTTGTTGGCGGGCATCTCGATCGTCACTTCCGTCGTGCTCGGCGAATTCCTGGCGGGAACACTGGTTGTGCTCATGCTTTCGGGTGGTGAAACACTCGAAACGTATGCGGTTCGCAGTGCTTCGTCGGTATTGGCCGCTCTGGCCCGGCGCATGCCTTCCGTGGCCCACCGCAAACAGGACGGCGAGGTCACCGACGTTGCTCTCGACGTGGTGGCCGTCGGGGACAAGCTGGTTGTCTTCCCGCATGAGATATGTCCTATAGACGGAACCGTTGTCGATGGGCAGGGCACGATGGATGAGTCCTACCTCACAGGCGAACCATATCTAATGTCGAAGGCGCCGGGCACCCCGGTCCTGTCCGGGGCTATTAACGGCGAAACCGCATTGACTATCCGGGCCGACAAGTTGGCCCATGACTCCCGTTATTCCAAGATCATGCAAGTGATGCGGGCGTCCGAACAGGGGCGCCCGCGGCTGCGACGGCTCGGCGATCAACTCGGCGCGTTCTATACCCCGCTGGCGGTTACCATCGCCCTGCTCGCCTGGGCGGCGAGCTTTGACCCGACACGCTTCCTGGCCGTGCTGGTAGTCGCTACGCCCTGCCCGCTGCTGATCGCGATTCCTGTGGCGATCATCGGCTCGGTCTCTCTGTCGGCACGGCGGGGCATCATTATCAAGGACCCGGCTGTTCTGGAGAAGATTGACACGTGCCACACCGCCATCTTCGACAAGACCGGCACACTGACCTACGGCCAGCCCCAGCTCACCGAAATATTTCCCGCAAACGGTTGGGAGAAGCGCGAGATCCTCACTCTTGTTGCCGGTCTGGAGCGGTACTCGAAGCATCCGCTGGCCGGCGCCATTCTCGATGCAGCCAGGAAGGAGGAAACCCAAATTCTGGAGGCTGCCGCCGTCAGTGAACGACCGGGACAGGGGCTGGTCGGTTCCGTAGCTGGGCGCGCCGTGCAGGTTACCAATCGGCGAAAGCTCATCGTCCAGCACCCGGAGCTGGACGTGGAACTGCCGCCCACCGCTAGCGGGCTTGAATGTGTCGTTCTCATCGACGGCCAATATGCCGCGACAATCCGGTTCCGTGACCAGCCGCGTTCGGACAGCGAATCATTTATTCGCCACCTGGGGCGGCGTCATCGGCTAAACCGGTTGATGCTGGTCTCCGGTGACCGGGAGTCGGAAGTTCGCTATCTGGCCGAACAGGTTGGGCTCCAGGAAGTTTACGCCGGCCAGACGCCGGAGCAAAAGCTTGCGATCGTCCGGGAAGAGACGCGAAAGGCCAACACCGTTTTCTTGGGTGATGGAATCAACGACGCCCCGGCTCTGACGGCTGCCACAGTCGGGATTGCCTTCGGCCAGAACAGCGACGTCACCGCGGAGGCAGCAGGCGCAGTGATCATGGATACCGCGCTTAGGAAGGTTGATGAATTCCTGCACATCAGCCATCGCCTTAGGACGATAGCCCTCCAAAGCGCTGTCGGCGGCATGGTTTTGAGCCTGATCGGGATGCTGGTTGCGGCAGCGGGTTACTTGCCACCGGTGGCTGGGGCGGTCGTGCAAGAGATCATCGATGTCGCGGCCGTGGTCAACGCTCTGCGCGTGGCGCTGCTGCCGCGATCGCTTACGGACTATTAGCCTGGATTTCTTCTGTTATGCAGCCATAATTGGCACCTAACTTGCGGTAAAAAAGGCAGGTTGGGAACTGAGCTCGTAACATTCTAACAGTAACTCAGGTTGCAAACCCTTTTACTTGTGAGGACTATCATGAAGACTTCCATGAAAGCGCAAACCCTTAGCCGACCGACCTTGTACGCGGAAACAGCAGAAGAACTCATGACCCGCAACCCGGTGTCCATCCGCGAAGAAGCAACGATTCCCGAAGCCGTTGCCCTGTTAACCGATAAAGGTTTCAGTGCCGCTCCGGTGATCGATCGGGCTGGCCGACCGGTCGGCGTCCTGAGTCGTGCGGACATCCTGGTACATGACAGGGAAAGGATCCCGCACCTGATGCCCGTTCCAGATTATTATTACAAGTCGGAATTGACCATCCCTTCGGGAGAATACCTCAAGGAGGGATTCCAGGTTGAAACGGGCGACGACACGCAAGTCCGCGACATCATGACGCCCGTGGTTTTCTCGGTAACCCCGGACGCCAGCTCAGCGCGCGTAATCCAGGACATGGTGGCCTTGAAGGTGCATCGCCTGTTCGTGGTGGACCAAGGCGGAGTATTGGTCGGTGTCGTTTCCGCGTTGGACGTATTGCGGCATTTAAGTTGTTAGCCCCGGGCGAGCGCCCCGGAGTGCAAAACATCGAATCATTTGCCAAACATGCCAATGATCCAGTCCACCGCGTTCATGCCAAAAACCAGGAGCGCACAGGCGAGCAAAATCCAAAAACAAAGGTGGTCCCCGCGTTGATGCCGATGCTCAAGGTGTGTTGGGGCTGGCGCATTAAGTGCTGGAACCGGGGACGGAGCGGATTCTTCTGACGTAGATGGTTTTGTCTTGGACTCCAAAGTTCTTGCAGCCATGAGAAACCTCTTTGATTAAAGTGAGCTTTAGATTCGGGTAGCTTCCCAGGTGTTGCAATTGAAATGCCGCAGATGGAAATGGCGTCTCAGGGCGGAGCAGGTCATCCCGGTGACAGGAATGGCTTACCAGTTTTGCCGAAATTACGGGTTGGATACTGATAAGTAAGTACGTTGATTCTCTCGGACGCTAAATAGATACGGGTATCCGGTGGATGCAATGGGCAATCTGTGTGTGCGAATCCGCACGTTTAATGTGCGGTGTTGGGCCGGGAGATCGAATTCGGGATTGAATAGATCTTTGAACCAAACATTATTTGAGGAGAGCTTTTCATGAAGCGATTTTTTTTCCTGAGCGTTTTCTTGGCAGTCGGAATCGATTTCGTTTGCCAACACGGTCAGAGTCAGGAACAAAAGGGACTCCAGGAATTGATGCAGCGCAAGCTCAAACATTCACAAAAAGTTTTGGAAGGTCTGGCTTTGAAAAATTTCGACCTGATTGCCGCCAACGCCGAGGAACTGGTTTTGGTGAGCAAAACAACCGAGTGGAAAGTCGTTAAGACGCCGAAATATGAGCTTTATAGCAATGAATTCCGGCGCAATGCCGAGGAGATGATTCAAAAGGCAAAAGAGAAAAACCTCGACGGTGCGGCTCTGGCATACGTCGATATGACGTTAAACTGCATTAAATGCCATAAATATGTTCGCGATGTCCGGATGACCAAGCTCGAAAAAAATACCCGACTGGACCATGAACTCGACTGAGTGCATCCTGCAATTGCTTAGAGAAGGAAGTATAGCCAGAAACACTTCAACGCGGTACACTGCCGCCGAAAATGACGGACCGACCTTCGGAAAGGGCGCGCATGATCGGCCGTGGCAGAGCTGGCGGGATTGGCCAAAGATGGCTTTTAGCCTGGTGTTTGCTACTGGGATTTCCATTGTTGGCTTCCCCTGCCCCGCCTTTCCCGTTTCCCCGACTTACCAATTCGTCCAAGGAAAACGACAGAGCCAGACCGCAACCGACGGCAAGTAATCGGTTTGATCCTGTCGCGGCCGAATTGATCCAGATAGTGCCATCCACCAACTCCGGATCGCCGTTTCAGCGTTCGCCCGGACAAAATCGGGCGATCATCCTTCTACATGGGTTTCACGTGCTTCCATTTCACAAAGCGTATGCGAATCAGGCTGTATTTCACAGCTGGCAAAAATTTGGAAGCAAACTGGTGCAAGAGTTGACGCGGCAGGGAGACATTTACGCCTTCGCCTACAGTCAAAACGTCGCCATCGAGGAAATCGCCGGCGTTCCAGATTTGGCAGACAACATCCGGAAGTTGCAAATGCTTGGTTATGCGCAAATCGTGTTACTAGGACACAGTGCGGGAGGGCTCATTGCCCGGCAATTTGTTGAGGACTATCCCGAATCCGGAGTCACGAAAGTCATTCAGGTATGTTCGCCGAATGGAGGGACAAACTACGCCCATTTGCAACCCGCGGTGAGCAGCCTTCAAAGGGGATTCCTCCATTCGTTGTCCAAAGAAACTCGCAGCAAATCATTGAAAGTACGGGCGGAAATTAAGATTCCGGCAGCGGTGCAATTCATCTGTGTTGTCGGCGATGGGGGTGGCCTTGGCGACGGGCTGCTGTCGCTCGAATCGCAATGGCCGTCGGATTTACAAAATCAGGGAATCCCCGCCATTTTTCTGCACACCACGCATTTCACCGTTATGCGCTCCGAATCGTCCGCCCGGCGCCTCGCGGAACTGGTTCGATCGAATCTTCCACGTTGGGATCCGGTCCAGGTGGCCAGGGTCCGAAAGGAAAAACTTCGGAAAAAAGACGAAACCTCGCGGCAGGGGTAGACGGCGAGATTCTTTCGGGGCACTCTTGACATTAACGCGTCCCAAAGTTCATAATCGTGCTGTGTAAGTCCTTGTCCGGATTGTTATTCTAATTGTTTCCGGTGTGCCAATTTGCTATTTTAAATGCATTATCTTCTGTCCCGAAAATCGAGGAATTAGCAATGATTCGCTTCTCGTGTCCCGATTGTGAGACGAGTTTGAAAGCGCCGGAAGAAAAGGCCGGCACCACGCTGACCTGCCCGGAATGCCGGGCTAAGGTGGAGGTACCAATGGAGGCGTCTGCTCCGGCCAAGGCCAAGGGCAAAAAAGAACGTTCCGGCGTTTCCACCACGCGAAATCTCATCAGCGCCGGAGTTTTGGTGCTCGTCCTCGCAGTTCTGGCGTTCGTACTCCAATGGAGATTCAAGTTATTCTACAACGACGGCAAAGATGCCACCGGTACCGTTGCCAAAAACGATGATGACGGCAAACCGATCAATCCTCGGATTGTCGGAGCGGAAGACACCAGGCTAAAGCCTGCACCGGTTTCCGGCGGCGGGCTCACTTCGACTCCGGCAAGTCCGAACCCAGGATCCACGACCACGCCGATCGTTCCACCTTCGAATCCCCCCTCGCCTTTACCGGTCGTTCCCAAACCACCGGATTCGGGCATTCAACCTCCGAAGGGAAATGATCCCCCAAAGGGAAATGACTTTGTCAAGGCGCCCGATTCATCCAAGACTGCCGCTCCTGCCGGGGAAGGGAAGGAAATCAAAATTCGAAGTCTGACCGGTGAAGAGGCAGCCAGCCGGTTGCTGCGGTCGATCGCTTGGATTGTAACGGAAATGCCGGGGGTAACCGTCTCCGGAAGTGGTTCGCTTGTGGATCGACAGAACAGTTTGGTTTTGACAAATCACCATGTGGTCAAGGATTTTTTGGCCAACAAGGGAAAGATGCGCGTTTTCTTTCCAGCTTTTGAAAAAGGGGAACTCATAAAACACAAAGATCATTACTTCAAGCTATTGCATAATGGAGAAGGTATCGGGTGCCGGGTCGTTTATCATGATGTGAAGAGAGATTTGGCTTTGGTCAAATTAAATGGTCTTCCCGACGAAATTCTGGAATTGCCGATCGCAAAGAAAAGTGAACAGCAAGGGAGCAACATTCACACCATGGGTTGCCCGGGGGCTGATAATTCTTTGTGGGTCTATTCCCCGGGCACAGTCCGAACTGTTTTCAGGGACAAATGGTTCGCAGGAGGTGCTCCAAATGAACCTCCATCTGCGCATGATGCAATGGTGGTCCATGCGGCCTCATCCGTTGGTCCCGGCGATAGCGGCGGACCAACCATTAATGACCGGAAGGAATTGGTTGCAGTTACCCAGGGAGGTATCGTGAGGGGGCCGACTCCTATCTGTATTTTCATCGATGTGACGGAAATTCGTACGGTCCTCAATGCCTGTTACAAGGCCAATCCGGATTTCAAGCGGCCGCCGGAGATCGATTCGTTCGTGGAAGAAAACAAAGACGTTCCCACTTTGGCGAAGGAGCTTGCGGGCTCAGATGTCGTGACGCGGAGAAATTCAGCGTTGGCTCTTGGCAGGATCGGCCCTTCAGCCAAACCCGCGATTGGGGCCTTGTTAAAGACGTTAAAAGATTCCGATGACACGCTGCGAAAATATTCGATGGACGCCCTCCTCCAAATCGGATCGTTGACCCAAGCCCATGTTCCGACCATTATTGACGCGATGAAGGACAAGAGCATCGAGGTCCGATTGTCGGCCATCGGCGCCATCAAAATCATGGGTGGCGAAGCGGAATTGGCGGTCCCGGCTCTGATCGCGGCCATGAAAGATCCAGAAAGGGATGTCCGGCAAAAGGCCGCCAGCGCCTTGGCACAGATGGGACCCGTCGGAAAGGCGGCCGTTCCGGCACTCGCCGAAGCGCTAACCACGGACCAGAGCGTGGATGTTCGTGCGGAGGCCGCTCTGGCCTTGTCGCGGATGGGTCTGGAAGCACTACCGGCCATCAAGGCGCTCGGGGAAGGTCTCAAGCATACGAGCCGGGATGTGCGGGTCAACGTACTCAAGGCAATCGCTGCAATGGGTCCCGAGGCCAGGGAGCTTCTGCCGCAGCTCGAGAAACCCCTGAAGGAACGCGACAGGGAAACCCGTCTGGCGGCCATCGAGGCGGTCGCTTCCATGGGTGCGGAGGCGAAAGTAACGGTCCCGGACCTGGTCGGGCTCCTGGAAGACAAGGACTACCGCGAACCCGCCAAAAATGCGTTGGTAAGAATCGGCAAACCGGCCATTGATAAATTAATCGAAACCTTGACGCACCCGAAAAAGGAAGTCCGGGCGGCGGCGGCCCAGGCCCTGGGTGATTTCGGTTCTGATGCCAAACGGGCATTAGGTCCCCTGGCGCAAAGGGTTCAAAGAGATCCGGATATGGACGTCAAGAAGCAGGCCCAAAACGCCATCAAAAGGATCCAGGGAAAGTAATCAAGCCTGAGACCGTGGAGCGTGGGGCGTGAACCGTTCGTTACTGCCCCGCGCTCTACGACAAGTTTTTCATTTGAACGCTTCGTACTCTTTTCCACCCAATACGGCGGCGGCAATTTTCAGTTTCAAAATCTCATCTGTCCCTTCATAAATCCGGCAGACGCGAACATCTTGCATGTGTCGGCCGGGGCGGTACAAGGTGGACCAGCCGCGGCCGCCGAATACTTGAACGGCCCGGTCGGCCGCATCCCACGCCGCATTGGCCGCAAATAGTTTGGCCTGGGCCCCCAATAATTCGGCGCGCGACTGCAGTTGCGTATTCCCAGGATCGGCATTCGCGGCATCCTTCGCTTCTGCGGCTTGCATGACCAGGGCTTCGGAAGCCAGCCGATCCATTTCAATTGCCGCAATGTGCTCTTGCACCAATTGATGCTTGGCGATGGCTTTGCCGTGCTGCCGTCGCTCCTTAGCATAGTTCACGGCCTCGGCTAGGCAATCTTCGATGACTCCCAGGCAGCCTGCGGCCACGCTGATTCTCCCGCTCACCAGGGTTCCCATGGCAATCCGAAAACCATTGCCGTCCTCGCCCAGCAGATTCGCAGCCGGCACCGCGCAATCGGCTAATTCGAACATCGCGGTGTTAGCTGTCGGCATCCCCATTTTGGCAGTCAAATCTTCACGGGCCAACCCTGGGGAACTGGTGTCCACGATAAAGGCGCTGATCCGTCCCCCTCCCTTGGGGTATGCGAACGTTATGACGGCGTGCGCGATGCCCGCATTGGAAATAAGGTACTTGACGCCGTTGAGGATGAACTGCTGCCCTTTTCGCTCGTATGTGGTTTGCATTTCCAGGGGATTACTGCCGGCTTCGGGCTCCGTGAGGCCGAATGCCAGGATCATTTCGCCGCGGGCACTGGCCGGCAAATATCGGCGCTTTTGGTCTTCATTTCCCCAGGTAAGAATGGGAAATTGGCCGATGGACGTGTTGCCGGAGAAAAACGTCCGTACGCCGGTACCCTCGCGGCCGATGCGGGCGAGGGCGCGGGCATAGGTCACTGTATCGGAACCTCGGCCACCGTATGCTGCAGGAATGGGCATGGCCAGCAGCCCGTATTTCTTCCCGAGTGGGATCACCTGGTCATTGAATTTGTGCTCCACATAACAGAGTTCTTCGATGGGTCGAAGTTCCTGGCAAAAAGCCTCAACATCCGCCAGCAGTTTCTTTTGATCCGGGGCATTCATGCTTGATTTTCTCCCTCGATTTCTTTGTGGCTATTTGATTAATAGTGTAGCTGCGGCTCCCAGCTCGGGACAGTGCGAAAGGTTGCCGGTCAGCCAAAGCCATTTGCGGCGGCGTCGAATATAACTTCAGAAAGTCATATCCAGCGACCGCGAACGGTGTTGCTGGCCCCGTGGTTTTCTCTCCCGAAGAGGTAAAAAGTCCATGTCAAGCCCGCAAGCTCCGAATCTGCCGCCGCAACATCCGTCTGGAGCGGCACCCACTGCCAAGGTTGACGCGCCGGGGCCTGCCACACTCATCTATATGGGTGAGGAGCCGACGACTGTTCGTACCGAATCAGCTGTCAAATCCTTTGGCGACTATGAATTGATGGAGGAAGTGGCTCGCGGCGGCATGGGCGTGGTTTATCGGGCCCGGCAACTAAGCCTGAACCGAATCGTCGCCTTGAAAATGATCCTTCCCGGCCGGCTGGCCAGTGCGGAAGACCTCATGCGCTTCCGAACCGAAGCCGAGGCCACCGCTCGGCTGCAACATCCCAATATCGTGACGGTCTACGAAGTCGGCGAGGTGGACGGCCAGCATTTCTATAGCATGGATTTTATCGATGGCCCGAGCCTATCCAAGAAACTGCTATACGGTCCTCTTCCCGGCAGAGTGGCAGCCAAGCACGTCATGACGGTCGCCCGCGCCATGCACCATGCCCATTGCCATGGCATCCTGCACAGGGATTTAAAACCGTCCAATATTCTCCTGGACGCCCAGGAGGTTCCCCATATCACCGATTTCGGACTGGCCAAGAAGATCGATGCCGACTCCAGCCAGACGCGGACGGGTATGGTAATGGGTACACCGAGTTACATGGCGCCCGAGCAGGCCGGCGGGAAAATCAAGGAACTCGGGCCGGCCTGCGACGTGTATAGTCTTGGGGCAATGCTGTATGAACTGATCACGGGCAGGCCTCCCTTCAAATCTGACACTCCGATGGATACCTTGATGCACGTCATGGAACGCGACCCGGCCCCGCCGCGCCTGCTCAATCCCAAAGTGGATCGTGATTTGGAAACGATCTGCATGAAGTGTCTCGAAAAGGATCCCCGCGGCCGCTATGTCTCTGCCGAAGCCTTGGCGGCGGACCTGGAACATTATTTGAACGGCGAAGCCATTTGTGCCCGCAGTTTCAGTATGATCGACCGACTCGCCCGAACCCTGGATCGCAGTCAATATGCTATTGAGTTTCACACCTGGGGAACGATGCTGTTGTGGTTTGGCGTGATCGTGTTCATGGGTCATTTTATTACCTTTGTATTATTGAAAACCCAGGTCCACGAAATATCGCATTGGCTTGCCCGCATCGCCGAATTCATTTGTATGGGCATCGTTTTTTGGTATTTCCGGGGTTCCCGAACCCTGTTGCCCACTAGTTCCGCGGAGCGCCAGCTCTGGTCGATTTGGATTGGGTACATGATGGCTATGCTTATGATTGCCCTGGTCAGCCGACTTCTCGTTACGGAATCTCGGCACTGGGATGATCGGGCGCTTTATCCGTTTACCGCCATTTTGACCGGTATGGCCTTTTTCGTGATGGGAAGTAACTACTGGGGCCAATGCTACGCGATCGGCTTGGTTTTCTTTGGGTTGGCAGCACTCATGCCCTTCAACCTGGACCTGGCACCCCTCGGATTCGGGGGACTATGGTCCATTACCTTTGTATTGATTGGATTGCATGTGCGCCAGATGGGTGTTCCGGAAGGAGGAGACACGTCCAATGAATCAACCGTTCAGCAAGATTTTTTGCAGCCATCGAACGGCGGGAGAAAATCCTTATGAAATTTCGCCGCATGGGCCGTACCGGTTTAAAGGTATCGGAAATCTGCTTGGGGACCATGACTTTTGGCCATCAGTGTGATGAGCGCATTTCCTTCGCGATCATGGATAGCTCCGCCGAGCACGGTGTGACGTTCATTGATACTGCCGACGTCTACCCGGTGCCGCCGGCTCCGGAAACTGCAGGCATCAGCGAAGAAATCGTCGGCAAATGGCTGCGCGGCAAACGCGAGCAGTTTGTCCTGGCGACCAAGTGCCGCATGAGAGTGGGCCATGGGCCCAATGACGAGGGCCTCTCGCGCAAGCACATTCTCAAAGCCGCCGAGGACAGCTTGCGCCGGCTGCAAACGGATTATATCGACCTCTACCAGCCCCATTTTCCCGATCCGGAAACTCCACTGGAAGAGACGCTGCAAGCGTTGGATACCCTGGTTCGGCAAGGGAAAGTACGGTACCTCGGTTGTTCGAACTATCCGGCCTGGCAATTGGCCCTGTCCTTGGGTGTCAGCGCCCGGTTGGGATTGGCGCGCTTTGACTGTCTGCAACCGCGGTACAACATTCTCTATCGGGAGATCGAAGCCGAACTATTACCGTTGTGCCGCGACCAGGGCATCGGCGTCATTGCCTACAATCCATTGGCGGGAGGATTTCTCACCGGCAAATATCGGGCGGGCGAAACTCCGCTTCCGGGAACTCGGTTCACCTTGGGAAAGACCGGCGACCTTTATCGGGAACGCTACTGGCAACAGGCCCAGTTTGACGTGGTTGATCAATTGAAAATCGCACTGCAGGATAAGTCCCTGGTACAAGTGGCCATTGCCTGGATCCTCGCGCAACCGGGAGTCACCTCGGCAATTGTAGGCGCCAGCCGGCCGGAGCAATTAGCGGAAAGTCTGATTGCCGTCGATGTCTCACTCGACGCAACGGCAATGGAAGCCTGCAACCTGGCTTGGTACAAATTGCCTCGGTCCCTGAAATCTCCCGGTTGAAATTCGAAGGATTGACTCTGTGCTGATCGGTTACGTCAGCGATGAATACTATGCTGCCCTGGGCGACACAGTGTTGGAGTTTCGCGGCGACAACGGCAGGCGCGCGGTGGTCCATTCATATCCCTCCGGCGCGGTGGAAGCGGATATTCCGGCCGGCGTCTATGCGGTTTGTCTGGCCAAACCGGGCTTCGGGGCGAAACGCGTTCAAGTTACCGCCGGACAAACTCCCGTTCACCTTCGTTTGCTCTCCGATCGGCTCCTGGGCTATGCGTGGCCGAAATGGTGCCGCGCCGGCGCTGCCGTACAATTTCGAGTGCATACCGTCGAACCTTACAAACTGGGTTTGTGGCGCTACGGGATTCGTAAGGAATTCATCCGCAATATCGGCTGGTTCGACAACCATGGCCCCCGCGCTTGCATGCAAACTCTTCCCGATGGCCATTTCGTGGAAACCGGCGTGAATTGGGACAATGGCGCGCCGGGCGTTCATCAGCAGTTGATTACCGCACCGGATCGGAGCGGGTTGTACTATTTTCATGCCCGGAGCGAATCCGGCGCTTTTTTTTCGTTTCCCCTGGTGGTAGCCCCCGCAAAGCCGCAATCGCTGATTGCAGTTTTGGCCAACACGAACACCTGGAATGCGTACAACCCCTTTGGCGGCCGATCCAACTATGTCATGGCCGCTAAAATGATTGACGAGCCGATTGTCAATTCCAAAACCGACTTGCCACGGTATCGTTTGGCGGAATACGGCGAATGGAAGTCCGGCGAAACCTTTGCTCCTCTTTCATTTGACCGGCCCGAACCGGTCAACTTTGTTCCCCAACACGTGGAATGCCGCGATCCCATTGAAGGCCGCCAAGCATGCCATCTCGCCCCTGCCGAATGGCGTTTGCTCGGTTGGCTGGAACGGCAAGGCTACGCTTATGACCTCTACGCCGATTATCAGCTACACACCGGCATGTTGAATTTGGATGCGTATCGGATTTTGATCCTCAACACCCATCCGGAATACTGGTCGCAAGAGATGTATGGCGCTGTCAAGCGCTGGATTTTCGAACGCGCCGGCCGCTTGATGTACCTTGGCGGCAACGGCATCAATTGTAAAATTGAATACCTGACTAACGGCACCGCCATGCGCTGTTTGAACAGTTGGCCTTCCGGATACGAGAGTCGCTTTCATTATCGAATGGAATCCGAGGCGAACCTGTTGGGCGTCGTTTTTTCCGACCCGGGAGCAATGACGGTGGCGCCTTATGAAGTTGTGCAACCCGGCCACTGGATTTTTGCCGGAACCGGTCTGAAACAAGGCGATACGTTCGGCACAAAAACTCTACACGAACGCTATGGCGATGGCGCTTCGGGCCATGAGACCGATAAAATCAGTTCCAGTTCGCCCAAAAATGTTCAGCTATTAGCGAGGGGATTAAACCCGGCGGGCGGCGGCGCCCACCTCGTTTATTTTGAAACTCCAAGCGGCGGCGCCGTGTTTTCAGCCGGCTCAATCACGTTCCCTTCCGCTCTTCAATGCGACCTGCCGACATCCGCCATTACGATTAACGTGATCAATCGATTCTTGGGAACCGATGGCGCAGATGAGACCTAAAATCATTGTTATTACGGGAGTGACTCGTGGTCTTGGCCGGGCCTTGACCGAGACGTTTGTCGCCCTCAAACACACGGTGCTCGGTTGCGGCCGAAGCCAAAGCGCAATTGATGAACTGCGGAAATCTTACCATGATCCCAACGATTTCGCCGTCGTCGATGTAAACATTGAAGCACAAGTTAAGACTTGGGCGAAACGACTATTGGCGAAACACGGACCGCCGGATTTACTCCTGAACAACGCCGCGCTTATCAATCGGAGCGCTCCCCTTTGGCAAGTTCCCCCCGAGGAATTCAATCGGGTTATCGATGTTAACATCAAAGGGGTTGCCAACGTCATCCGCCATTTCATACCGGCCATGATTCAAAAACAATCCGGAGTCATCGTTAATTTCAGTTCCGGTTGGGGCCGCTCAACTTCGGAGGAAGTCGCTCCCTATTGCGCAACGAAGTGGGCCATCGAGGGATTGACTCGGTCCCTCGCTCGGGAGTTACCGCATGGGATGGCGGCTGTTCCGCTCAATCCCGGCATCATCGACACGGCCATGCTTCGAAGCTGTTTTGGGGACGATGCCGCAAGCTACCCCACCGCGGAACAATGGAGCCAAAAAGCAGTGCCATTTCTGTTACAGTTGGGTCCAAAAGATAACGGCAAGCCGCTGACAGTGCCGGCGTGAACCGATGCCTATTTTTGCTTCGGAAACGAAGGTCACCATGTAAGGTCAATGACCAAAAATACGTTTCGTCCACCACCCCCCCGGCCCCCGTGGACGTATCGCAAAACCGTGGACGTATCGGGCATGGATGGACGTATTCCCGAACATCATGGCAGATAGGCACTTAAAGGTTGCAACAAGAGTCATTCTTCGTGATACGTATTTTTAAAGCGCGGACGTATTCACGTAAGACCAGAAACCTCGGGTGTCGGATGCCGCGCCCTGAGTCTTCGAAGGGCGTGCCGAAGGACGAGAGACTTCCCTTCTTGAGGGAGACTCCCGTGCAACGACCGCCCGCACCCAACGAACCACCAATGACCATCGACCAATAACTAATAACTAATAACCAATAACTAACAACCAATGCCCAAATCGTCGTTGCATCCTCGCGTGCAACGACAATCAGTGACCAAGGACGACGCACCAATCACCCATGATGACGGTCCACTGACAATTGGCGACGTTATTGCGTCGTTGCACACATCCCGACCCGGCTGCATTGCGTGCATTGTACGCAATGCGGGCATTGCACGCATTGCACGCAACGGCTGCAATCACTGCAACGACGTCAACCCCGGTCACGAATGACCAGCCTCACATTTTGAATCCCGCAATTGGCATTATTCTCTTGCAATCGGAAAATCGCATGGCATAATAGGGCGCAATCAAACCTACTGGAGAGGTGCCTCATGAGAAATCCCCGCTGCCCTCGGCGCCAACAAGTTCCAGTTGCGCTTCCAAAAAGAGCTGGTAAACGACTTTCTAAAATGTATTTTCGTCCCCAGTTGATCCGTTTGGAGGAACGCCTGCCGTTGGGCGATGCCCCAATTCTGAGTTCGTACCGCTGGACCGAGGAAATTCTCTTATGAAAGCTTCCTATCCTTTTGGAGTTCAGCCCAAACCCCGTTTCATACCTTATTTGGAACTCCTGGAGTCCCGGCTCTAACCAGGTGAAGCGATATTTGGGTTGTCCCTCGTCGGCATTTCCTCGGCAGATCTCGAACAAACCCTCGCACAGAAATCGGAAAACCCCGACTCGTTCCTCACTGGAATGTCCCTCTCGTACAGGCAGGTTGGTTACAATGACCAGAACCTCACTGGTTTGTCAACCGCCGAAGGCGATCTCGAAAATCATTCGCCCGCCTTACGGTTGTCTGGTCCAACAAAAACCAGCCCCTTATATCCGACTACGAACACCGCCGAATGGACCCAAAACTTCGCCATGGAACCTATTTATTTCCCGCGCCATTCCGGTTTGACTGCCACGCCCGAATATCGAACTTTTCCATCAGCCCAGTCCAGCCCCCCGGATTCGATGTCAAATCCCAGCTCATGGAACCTCAACGAGCCCATTTTCACCACTCAACACTTACCGACTCACCCACTCACCACGATGCCCCAATTTTTTTCCATCGATCCGGGCAGCGTGCAAAGCGACCCATCGGGCATGACCCGCATACTAACGACCCGAGCCACGCATTTGCCCAATTTACATGCCGTCAAGCACGTGCCCCAACCAGGCAAATCCCAATTCGGCATTCAGGACACGACCCTGGAATTTCTAACCCATTTCGGCGGCCCCGGTGAGGACGCGGGCAAAGGCATTGTGGTGGATGAAAAGGGAAATTCGTACATCACCGGCTATTACGATACTCGCGATCCGAATCAAGGCACCGATGTCTTCGTGGCCAAGCTCGATCCTGCCGGCAAAAACCTCATATGGTTTGTCACCTTTGGCGGCCCCGGCCGCGATGAAGGCCACGGCATTGCTCGCGACAAGCAAGGCAACCTGTATGTGACCGGCTTCATCGACACCGGCGACCCCAATCGCGGCACCGACGCCTTCGTAGCCAAACTTGACCCCGACGGGAATTTCATCTATCAACCGCTTCTGATCGGAGGTCCCGGAAACGATAGTGGCAACGGGATTACGGTCAACGACGCTGGAGAAGCCTATATCACCGGAGTCTTAAGGGAGTCTGGTTCTTCGTACCATACGCTGATTGCCAGAGTTCAGGCAAATGGTTCGGATGTCGTTTACGCAATCGAGGACAGTCCTAGTGGCCGGAATTCCATTGGTAATGGGATCGGTGTTGATGCGAAAGGGAATATTTACATTGCCGGTCAGCTTGCTTTTTCCGATCCGCACGTTTTCAAGTACAGCGCCGGAGATGGAAGTGAACCGCCCACATTCGCTTGGGGATATATTGTTCACAACACAGAGCAATGGCCTGGATCGGCCAATAGCATGGTCGTTGCCCCAGACGGGACCTATTATTGGGCTGGTGAGATCCCTACGCACCATCCTATGGATTTCGACTCCCTCATAGGGAAAGGGGGGCCCGGCGGTATTTCCGATATCATCTACCTTACTGGCAGCATTTCTAGTAGAGGCTTCGCAGTCGCTTATGACGCTGGGGGCAATGGTTATTTAGCGGGGTCATGGAACACAACTCCGACCACCACGACTGCTTTCATTGATGAGTTCAGCCCTAACGGTCTACCCATACTGAACCATTTCGTCTTACAGCAGGGGAGCTTGGCGGTTTACAGTGTAGTTTTGCACAACGGCAAGCCCAATCCGAATGCATATTTAACAGGAACCTTGGATACCAGGAACCCCGATCAAGGGATCGACGCGTTCGTAGCCAAGGTGAGGTTCGATTAAGCGCAATACACAATCAAACAATTGGCGCAGGTATCCCTGTGCATGATCGTCCGCGATGAAGAAAACCATCTGGCCGACTGCCTGCACTCCGTTGCCGACCTCGTTTGCGAAATAATCGTCGTCGACACCGGCTCGAGGGACCGCACCAAACAAATCGCCCGCAGTCTCGGCGCCCAAGTTTATGAATTTGCCTGGGTGGATGACTTTGCTGCCGCCCGAAACGAAAGCCTGCGCCACGCGAAGGGCGCTTGGATCTTCTGGCTCGATGCCGACGAGCGCCTCCACGAGGACAACCGCCGGCGCCTCCAAAGGCTGATTGCAGGCTTGGCAGATGAGAACGTTGCCTACACCATGCGCCAGCGCTCTCGACGGGCTCGCATCACGCACGCCTCGCAGTTGGTCGGCGGTCACTGATCACTCCCTATTCCACCTTCAACATCTCCAATCAAACAACCGAAATCCTACGTTTGTCTTCGTTGGTTGCCAAACAGAATTGCATCGAAGGAAAACACTCCGGGTCCGATTAGCAGCAATAGTATCGCATTCGCGAGGTACCCGGCCGCCAACTCGAATGATGGATCGTCGTGCTTTTGGGCGACGAACCGATGGCCCAGCGGCAAATGCACTGTCCCTAATGCGACGATCATGGTAAACGCGATGCCGAGCGCTGCGATTGGCGTCAACAGTCCCAGGATCAGGGCGAGGCCGCCGCCGAATTCCGCGAGCACCGCCATCCCCTGGAACAAACCGGGAACGGATGCATCCGCACCCATCCAGCCGAATGGTCCCCCCGGGCCATCGTACTTATACCAGCCGTGAAACATGAACGCAGCCCCCGTCACCACCCGTAGAATCAGCAAGCCTACGGCCCCCCATCCCCGTGCGAAACTCGGATACAATCGATGCATCGGTCCACTCCTTTTTTTGTGCCGCCGGTCATTTTAGCAGGGAATACCGCAAAAAAGCCGGTTGCAATCTTTTTTGATACTATTTCCTAATGACGATTCGCATCGGCATCGTCGGCATCGGCTTCATGGGCATGATCCATTACCTGGCTTCGCAGAAGCTTCGGGGCGCGAAGGTCACCGCCATCTGCAGCCGGGACCCCAGAAAACGGTCCGGGGATTGGCGATCGATTCGCGGAAATTTCGGGCCGCCTGGTACCCTGATGGACCTGTCCCACCTCAAGAAATACGACAGCTTGCACAAAATGCTCGACGACCGGGACATCGATCTGATCGATGTTTGCAATCCCACACACCTGCACTCCTCGACGGCGATTGCAGCTTTGAAGGCCGGCAAACATGTGCTGGTCGAAAAGGCCATCGCCTTGGAACCGAAGGATGCCGACATGATGCTCCAAACCGCTCGCCGCGCCGGCCGACTCCTGCTCGTGGCCCATGTGCTGCCGTTTTTTCCGGAGTTTGCGTTTGCCGCCGACACCATTCGCCAAGGGAACCATGGCAATTTATTGGGCGGCCATTTCAAGCGCGTTATTTCTCGGCCCGACTGGTCCGCCGATATTGCCGATGCGGCCAAGACCGGCGGTCCCGCCATCGACTTGCACATTCACGATACCCATTTCATCGGCCTGGTATGCGGCGTGCCCCGCCGGCTGTTTTCTTCGGGAATAATTGAGCAGGGCACCGTGCAATACCTGACGACGCAGTATCTTTATGGGTCGGGCGGGCCATCCATTACCTGCTCCAGCGGCGCGGTGGCGCAGCCGGCCCGAATGTTTGTCCATGGCTACGAACTCTATTTGGAGAAAGCCACCCTCCTCTACGAATCCGGCGCGACGCCATTGACGGTTCTAACCGCCGATGGCAAATTGAAGCAGCCCAGGCTGAAAGGCGGCACGGAAGCCACCAGTGCCTTCACCGCCGAAATCCAGGCGGCTGTGAACGGTGTGATGCAAAATAAGGAACCGAAGCTGCTGAGCGGCCAATTGGCGCGCGACGCCTTGGCCATGTGTTTCCGCGAATGTCAGTCGGTGCGGACCGGCAAGATCGTTACCGTTCGATGAATCTATTCCATTGGAGGTATTTCCTAATGAACTTTCCGGCCCTCCGGCGCCAGAAGTTGCTTCCTCTGCTTGGTGACGAGGGCGTCGATGTTCTCCTGATCAGTAACGCCGTTAACGTCACCTATCTTACCGGCTTCAGCGGAGAGAGCAGTTTTCTCGTGTTGGGAAAAAACCGGGCCCTTCTGGTCAGCGATGCCAGATTCACGGTGCAGATTGGGGAGGAGTGCCCGGGATTGGAGGCCCATATCCGCCCGCCGGCGCAACCCATTCACAACGCCGTCGCCGAGGTCGTGGAAAAGCTTGGATATCGCAAGATCGGCTTTGAAAACGGCCATTTGTCCGTGGCCGAACTTGAGACCCTGGCATCGTTGCTTCCGGCTGCCTCCTGGAAAGGTGGCCGGGAGCGCGTCGAAAAACTGCGGTTAGTCAAGGATTCCAGCGAGATCGCCGCGATTCGCGCGGCCATTCGGATTGCTGAAAAAGCCTATAACATGTTCTTGGCGATGATCCGGCCCGACGATACCGAGAAGGATTTGTGTGATAATATGGAGTATTACGTTCGCCGGGCCGGCGGTCGATGTACCAGTTTCCCGAGCATCGTCGCTGCCGGCGAACGAGCCGCTTTGCCGCATGCTCCTCCCGGCGGCCGAAAGGTCGGCGAGTCGGAACTATTGCTCGTGGATTGGGGCGCGAGCGGGCCGTTCTATAAGAGTGACTTGACACGGGTTTTGGCCACTCGTACAATTTCGCCCAAACTCGAAGAGGTATATAACGTTGTGTTGCAAGCCCAGGAAAAGGCAATTCGTGCTATCCGCCCCGGCATCAAAGCGCATGATGTCGATGCCGAGGCTCGCAACCTGATTGCGGAAAAGGGTTTCGGCGCCTTCTTTGGTCATGGCTTGGGACACGGCTTCGGGCTGCAAATCCACGAAGGCCCCGCGGTTCGCCAGAATTCGGAAATCCTGCTGGAGCCCGCAATGGTTTTGACCGTGGAACCTGGCATTTATCTTCCTGGCTGGGGTGGCGTGCGGATTGAAGACGATGTCCTGGTTACTCACAACGGGTATGAAGTGTTGACCAGCGTTGCTAAGGACCCGGTACCAAGTTTAGGTTTCTGACAGATGGAGGAATATGGTGGCAGATAATGGGTCCAAGATTCCCAGCCCGTTTGACGTCCGCACGATTAAGGATTTGGTCGGCTTGATGAGCCGGCATGACCTGACGGAAATTGATTTGCGCGAGGGGGTCGTGCGCATTCGCCTGCGCCGTGGCCCGAAGGAAACGCAAAACCTCGGAGCGCCGATTGTGACCGTCGCCGCTCCAGCCGCGGCTCCGCCGGCCCCGCCTCCCTCTCCGGCTTCAAAAGCCGAAAATGATTCCAAATCAGCAAAAAATCTGCAAACGATCAAGAGTCCAACCCCGGGAACTTTCTATGCCGCTGCCAGCCCCGAGGCGGAGCCCTTCGTTCGTATTGGCTCGCGCGTCACTCCCACAACGGTCGTGTGTCTTATCGAAGCCATGAAAATCTTCAACGAAATCACTGCCGATTGTTCCGGCGTCATCACCGAAATCTTGGTGGAGAATCACCAGCCGGTCGAGTATGGTCAGGTGCTGTTCAATGTCGATCTCTCTGCATAGGGCCTCATGTTTCAACGCATTCTGGTTGCCAATCGTGGCGAAGTCGCGTTACGAGTCATTCGCGCCTGCCGCGATTTGAGTGTGGAGGTGGTGGCGGTTTTCAGCGAGGCGGACCGCGACGCGCCCTACTTGAAGTTGGCCGACGAGGCCGTTTGCATCGGTCCGGCGAACTCTGCAGAAAGTTATCTTAATATTCCTCGCTTGATCAGCGCGGCGGAAATCTCCAACGTTCAGGCCATCCATCCAGGATACGGTTTCCTTTCGGAAAACGCTCATTTCGCCGAAATCTGCCGCTCCTGCAATATCGAATTCATCGGCCCGCCTCACGAAGCCATGCGCCGGCTCGGAAATAAAAATGAAGCGCGGAAACTCGCCAAGGAAAACAACGTCCCCGTCGTCCCGGGTAGTGAAGGATTGATCGAGGACGACGCCGAAGCGCTGCGTTTGGCTCACGCCATGGGGTTTCCGGTATTGATCAAGGCCGCGGCGGGCGGCGGCGGCCGGGGCATGCGCGTCGCGCGCAATGACATCAGCCTGCAAACCGGCCTCAACGCCGCCAGACAGGAAGCCGAAAAAGCCTTCAAAGACGGCAGCGTTTACCTCGAAAAATACATCGAGCACCCACGCCACGTCGAAGTGCAAATCCTCGGCGATCGCCACGGCCACATGGTCCATCTCTGGGAGCGCGATTGCTCCCTGCAACGCCGCCATCAAAAACTGGTCGAGGAATCGCCGGCCCCCAATTTACCGCCCCAAATCCGTCTGGAAATCTGCCATGCCGCTCTTCGCCTCGCGCAAGCGGCGGGTTACCACAATGCGGGAACCTGCGAGTTCTTGGTCGATTCCGCGAATCGCTATTACTTCATTGAGGTCAACGCCAGAATTCAGGTTGAACACCCGGTCAGCGAACTCGTAACGGGCATTGATTTGGTCCGGGAACAAATTCGTATCGCCGCCGGCGAGCCGTTGCGATTTACCCAGGAAAATATTGTGCCGCGCGGGGTCGCCATCGAATGCCGCATTAATGCCGAGGATCCATCCGCCGATTTCCGCCCCTGCCCCGGCTTGATTTCAAAATGGCAGGTGCCGGGAGGGCCCGGCATTCGTCTGGATACCCATGTGGTTTCCGGCTATCGTGTCCCCGCGCAATACGATTCCCTTTTGGCAAAACTACTGGTTCACCAGCCCACCCGGGCCGAGGCCATTGCCTGTATGAAAAGGGCTCTGGCTGAATTTGTGGTGGAAGGCGTCAAAACCACCATTCCCCGACACCGCGAAATCCTCAATCATTCCAGTTTCATCGAAGGCCAGGTCGACACCACCTTTATCGAACGCAACTGGCCCCGCGGATAGCGGGGAGAGGCAACCATGAAAGTCGGCATTCTCACCGGCGGCGGCGACTGCCCGGGTTTGAACGCGGTCATCCGTGCCGTCGTCCAAAAAATCGCCAACGCCAATGGCGCCTGCCTCGGCATTTTCGAAGGCTGGCGCGGTTTGGTTGAGGATAAAACCTGCCCCTTGACCGTGGCAGATACCGGCGGAATCATCGCCCGCGGCGGTACCATTCTCGGCTCATCCCGAACCAATCCGTACAAACATCCAGACTCTCTGGCCCGGGCCATTGATCACTTTGCCAAACTGGGGCTGACAGCACTGGTTGCCATTGGCGGCGACGATACCCTCGGCGTCGCCGCTCGCCTTCATGCGGAAAAAGGTTTGCCGATGGTCGGCGTTCCCAAGACCATCGACAACGATTTATCGGCCACGGATTTCACCTTCGGTTTCGATACGGCCATCAATATCGTGATGGAAGCCGTGGATCGCTTGCGGACTACTGCCGAGTCGCACCGCCGCATCATGGTCGTCGAAACCATGGGCCGCCAGGCCGGCTGGATCGCATGTCTGAGCGGCATGGCCGTGGCCGCGGATTACATCCTCATACCCGAGGTTCCGGTCGATTTGGATCACATGTGCCGCGTACTTACAGAGCGGCGTCAGCAAGGCAAATCTTACGGCTTGGTTGTCGTTAGTGAAGGAGCCCAAATTCCGGAATCCGGCTTGATCACTGCTGATGCCGATATCGATGAATTCGGACACGTCAAGTTGGGCGGGATCGGCGAAGTCGTGGCCGGCCTGCTCGAGAAACGGCTGCACATCGAAACCCGCCACGTCACCCTCGGCCATCTGCAACGCGGCGGACCTCCCAGTGCTTACGATCGCGTTCTCGCGACGCGTTTCGGCATTCGGGCCGCCGAATTGGTTCTGGAACGCAAATTTGGCCAAATGGCTGCCTTGAAGGGCAACGATATTCATGCCGTTTCCCTGCAAGAAGCCGTCGCCGCTACCAAACGGCTCGATATGCGCTTCTATCAGGAAGCCAGAGAATTCTTCCCGTAGCGGAATTCGCCAGAATTCAGATGCGTTTCGATAAAAAAACCGCGCCTTCCCGCAAAGCACGGTAAAGCGCGGTTTCTTTGCCAATCATCTTCAACCTGGTTTCTTGTCCGCCGGCTTATCCGCTGGCTTTTCCGCCGGTTTGTCGCCGGCCTTGGCTGCCGGGTTCGTGTCGGACGTTTCTACCTTCGTCGTTTGTTCCTGGTTCAGTTCCACTTCGCTGACCATGCCGCTGATGTCGATGCTGAGTTTGCCTTTCAACTTCAGCGTCGAATCGGAGCTATTCACGCGCCCTTTTTCGATGTCGAACTTGATGTTGCCGGCGCCACCTTCGCTCTTGAGATCGGCGCTGACAATCTTGAACGGTAAATTGCTGCTGGCCCCGGCTCCCGGCGGAACATATTTCAGGGTCGTGTCGACTTTAATATTCGCGATATTCTTGTCTTTGGCGTCCTGGCCCTCGTACGTGTACTTATAGGTGCTTTCATAGCTTCCAATGGGGCCCATATTTAGCTTGCTCTGCCTTTCCCACGTATCGCCTTTCTTGACCGGCTTGCCCGGGACGACGGCGAATGCCGGATCGGCCATCTGCTTCAGCGCTTCCTTGCTCAGAATCTGCTTGAGCAACGTCTCCATGTTCTGATTCGTGTTGGTCAGTTTCTTCAGGAACTCTTCCTGGCCGTCGATATTGGAGACTTTCATGTCTTTGTCAATTGTCAGGGTGAATTCCGCGCCGATCAGGGCCTTGAAGAAATCCGATAGGGGATTGCCCGCGCCGGTTTCCTTGGTGGAATCGTAATTGATCGGCGTGCCGCCAATCTGGATTTCCATCTGCAAGGCTTCAATTTTTTGCTTGATCGTCCATTTCCCCTCTTTTTCCTCGGCGGGGGTCCAGCTAAAAACAAACGTCTGCTTTTGGGTCTGGTTGATTTTCATCCCCATGACCGTCATTTCCTGTTTTGTGTCGGTGGTCATTTTCTGATAAAAGGTTTTGCCTTTTTCGAATTTCCACTTCAGATCCACCGCGTCCTGCCCGAAGGCGGGAACAGCTAAACCAACAAACAAAAATGAGCACAAGAGCCAGCGGTTCTGGAGCACGATTATTTCTCCCGCAATGAAAAAAATATTCACCTGAAAGGCCGATCCTCAGGGTTGGAATCTCTTCTTTTTACCTTACTTGGGAATAGAAACAAGAGTAAGTTCCAAAAAGTCCCTACTCCCGGGTCCGTAGTCCTTGGTTTTTGTCCTTTTTCTGTTCGCTGCAGACATGAAATTGGTTCATCGCAAAGGGTCACAATCATGGATTTGCTCCAAACGTTGGCCGGTTCGTTGATGGAAGGCTTCTTTCCCAGGGGCTGGGATCTGGCGAAAATCGATCGCCTTGCAGCCGTCCACTCCGCCGATTTGCTCCGGAGGGAATCCTGGTGGCACCCGCAGTTCGAACCGGTAGCCTGCGCTTCGGTGGCCGATTTCGATACCTACATGGGTCATGAAATTGCCCGCGAAATTCAGTCGGCGCGCCAGGCCGGCCGGCCCCTGGCCATCATCCTGCCCGTCGGACCCATGGGCATGTATCGCTGGGCGGTTTTTTTCTTGCAAGAATGGGGCGTAAGCTGCGACCACGTTCATGGCTTTAATATGGACGAATGGTCCGATGCTGCCGGCGACACCCTGCCGCCCGACAATTCCGGTGCATTTCAATTCGCCATGGAGCAGGCCTTTTACGGACCGCTGGGAAAACTTACTGTGCCCTCCCGCCAGCGCCATTTCGCCAGGAAGACCGAATTGCCAAAATATCCCGCGCTGCTCGCAGACCTGAAGAAACAAGGCGCCCGTTTGCTGACGGTATTCGGCATCGGCCGCGTTTGCCACATTGCCTTCTGGGAGCCCCACTTTGCCGCCGAGTTCGCCGGGGTTGAGGAATGGCGGCGGCAGACCCACCGCCTCGGCGCCAAGTTGCATCCGTTGACGATTGAGCAAAATGCTCTTACCAGTTTCAAAAGCCGCACCACGCTGGTTCCCGCGTATGCCAATACGATTGGACCCGCACTGTTTTTGGCGGCCGATCGTATTATCGGCGGAGCGGACGGCGCGTTCAACCGTGGCATGCAATGGCAGGGTCTGTCACTGCGGATGACCCTGCACCATGAACCGACGCCGTGGATTCCCAGTACCTTCATGCCCCAGTTGCCGGGTCGCTTGTTCTTTCTGCAGGAACTCGCCGACCCTTTGGTCGCCGCGTGTAACTAATAATAAATAACCAAGGACCAATGACAAATGACCAATGACTAATGACCCCTCCTTTTCGCTTGTTCTTCCCGACTTCCCATCCAGCCGCCGATTCCGCCTGCAAGTAAGCCCGCTACGCCCATTTCGAGCGCATAGATCACTGTTGCCCGTAGGAACTTCCCTTCCGCATTCTTGTCACCGGAGATTGAGCCGAACGTTCCGAAAAGCGACGCGCAGGGAAGCATGAACAACTCGAAGACTATTGCCGACAGTAGTGCTCCGACCAGAGCACCGACCAGCGGCTTCGCCGTTGCGCCAGCGATCAGGCCCACCAGCACACCGATGGCCGCAGATGGTAGCACGAAAACCAGTGGTACACCTTCACCGAGATTCAACAACACGACCGCGCTGCGAGCGCCTGCGCCGATCGCTGCGCCCACCAAAGCTCCCGTGCCCGAGATCTTCATGGAAGGAACTCCCTCTGACCTAACGAGTAGCTCACCTGCCGCGGCGCGTTGAGCGTGAGCCCCGTTTGCGCTTGGCGCCGGCGCGGTCCGGTGCAGCAGCTGGATAGTCACGCATGTTTACGATGTCGCCATTTCTCGCCTACAGACGAGGAAAGTTACTTCGGCAGCTCCTTGCCGTTGACCGTCTTGACGCCTTCCTGCGGCACGCTGATGATGACGTAACGGAAGCCGGGGAGCAGGTCCGCCGAGGCGAAGCCGAGGGCCTTCAGATCGCCCTTCTCGTCCAACGCGGGGTTCAGCTTCAAAATACTGCCCTCGGTCTTGGCGACGAGGACGATCTCCTTGTCGAAGTTCACTTCCGGAACCTTCTCCGCGACCTTCCACGCCTTGACGAGCTTCTCGAAGTCCTTGGCGTTGGTGATGACCCCGTTCTCCGGCATCTCCTTGGCCAGTTTCTTGTCTTCAACCGAGCCCATCCAGGTGTTGGTTGCCTTGAGCGGCGTCGGGTCGGCCGCGGACACGCCTACGGCCAGGAACATCACGGCGGACAGGGAAAGCCACTTGCGCGACAACATTGCAGGTCTCCTCAAACTAAGCTGCCATTCGCAGCAGAAGCAGCCGAATGCCCAAGTTCAGCCGCCGGGCCGCCTTCGCGAGCGTGACACTTGGCAAACCAACAAGGGCGGCGCGGTCGGCTGCAACGGTTCGTTCGGCCTCACACTACTTATCCTTCGGTTCACCCTTTACGACACTCATGATTATATGAACGATCGCGATGATTGCCGCAGCCAGCCCGCCAGGCATCGTCTCCCGAAACCCGTCAATAAATTGTGTGCCTTGAAGGTTCGGAAACCAGTGACACAAAAGACCGGGGGCCATCACGAAGCCAACAGCGAATGCGACGATTAGCAAGACCCCGATTGTCGCCTTGATGTTCATTGGCCGTTTCCAAGCGCGGCCGAACGATTCGCTCTGCTGCCTGGCCGCCGGGGACACCGTAATAGCGCCAAAGCCGAACTGGCGGCCAGGTCAGCAGCAGTACCATTGTTCGAATTTATTCAGGATCTGCCCTTTGTTCCTTCCGGCCAGAGGTTACGGCGGGGTGGCGGTGCCGGCTTCCGCTTTCGACAGCAGCTTGTTGGCCGCGAGCCATTCTTGCAGGCGGTCCATGAAGTGGTCGGCGCCGCCGCCCTTGTTGACGAAACCGTGCTCGCCCATCTGGAAGACGTGCAGCTCGGCCGGCCCCTTGCTCTTGCGATAAGCGGTGAACACCTCGATCGACCGCTCGGCCGCCCACGTGTCGTCGGCCGCGACCGCGAGGAACAGGGGCGGCGCGGGGTTGGGTGCCTCCTTGATCTCGTCGACGCCGTAGATGAGGGCCGCGAAATCCGGCCGTGTTGCCGCCGGGCCGAAGAACGCCTCCGAGGTGACTCTGCCGCCGGCCGAAAACCCGATCATGCCGACGCGATTGGGCCGCACCGCGAAGTCGCCGGCCCGCTCCCGCACCAGCCGCACCGCCTGCCGGCCATCGTTGATCGCCAGCTTGACCACGTCTTTGGCTGCGGCGCCAGGGTTGTGACTGAGCCGGTACTTGAGGACGAAGGCGTCAATGCCCATCGCATTCAGCCGCCGGGCGATGTCCACGCCCTCGTAGCTCATCATCAGCACCCGAAACCCACCCCCCGGCGCGACGATCATGGCCGTGCCGACAGCCTTGCCGCGCTCCGCCGGGTAGGGCAGCAACACGGGCCTCACGACATCCTGCACCATCGGCTGGCCTTTCGGGTTTGTGGCCGTCCGCTCCGACCAGTCCCACTTCTCCGAGCCGGGAGCCACGCCAGGATAGAGGGGGATCTCCTTCGCGGGCTGCGGCGCCAGCGGAGGCGCATCGCCTTGGGCAGCGACGGCAAGGGCGATGAGCAGAATCGCGAACATCGGGACGGCGTATTTCATGATGGAGTCTCCGGAAGTCGATGTCAGTCAACGGTGCAACGTCTTGCTACTTTTCATGGCTCGTTGGGATGGGCGGAAGCTCGTCCCAATTTGGTACTCTCATCATCCACATCCCTCAATTGAGTTTCGGTGGCCAAACGATGAAGCTCAGCAACGGCGGCCGAGCTGAGTGACAGTGAACTCTGAGAAACCGATATCGCGGCCGCCGTCTGCTGCAGCGCCTTGATACTTATCATGGTCTCGATTGGGATGGGCCGGGGCCTGTCCCAATGGTATACGGGCTCGAAGCCGCGAAGCTTCTGCCCAAGCGTGGGATTTTCAGGAAGGGCG
>Ga0306920_100001520_pt1 | contig 28915 bp, 23 predicted proteins | sample flu12Cox44000170_FD_204666 | JGI IMG/M metagenome (GOLD analysis project Ga0306920, IMG submission 204666) | Lab enrichment of tropical soil microbial communities from Luquillo Experimental Forest, Puerto Rico - flux4day.12C.oxic.44.000.170 (v2)... | ecosystem: Environmental > Terrestrial >... | reverse complement strand
CTACACGGCAACGACCAAAGGCCTGTTGCGCACCATGGAATCAGGAGAGCTTGACCGCTCAGGCCCTAATCTGGGCCAACGTATCCGCGGCCTCTACGTTTTCAGGGTTGGACGATTTCCGCGCGGCGTCGAGTCGCCCAAGCAGATCCAACCGCGGTCTAGTTTGAATGACGAGCCACTTCGCCGCTTCAATGATGCCCTTGTCGCCATGGACGCCACGCTCGCCGATGCTGAGAAGCGATTTGGAAGGAAGACTCGCGTACTGCGCCATCCCATCCTGGGTCCGCTGACCGTGCCACAGTGGAGGCGCTTTCATCAGGTGCATGGCCGCCACCATCTCAAGCAGATCGTCGCGCGAGCAAACTAGCGGATCTGTGTTATTCATGCAAGATCAACGAAACATCCCCAGGTAAGCACTCCAAATCCACTCACCTAGAAACAACGCCACGAGGCCGCTCGCACCGAGGAACACTCCAAACGGAACTTCCTCTAAGAGCCAACTCCTCAATGGCGGTGCGCCGCTCGCGCCATTCTCTGCTTCTGCGCGGCCAGCAGATCTGGTGTTGAACAAAAATGCCAAGGCAAAAAGCGTCGCCAGAATCGGTGACAGAAAGACCACCAGCACCGTGAGCTTCAGACCGAGAAACATTCCGAGCATCGCAATCAGCGCAATATCGCCCATGCCAAGGCCCTGGCGCTTTCGCGCCAGATAATAAAGCGCCCACGGGATATAGAAGAAAGCCGCTCCAAAAGCCGCGCCGGCGATGGAATCAATCAGCCCCAGCTTCCACCCTCGAGGAACATCACCGAGGCCAAGAACCTTCAGCAGGAACACCATACCGCTTCGGTCGAACGGAGCCAGGCCGGCGAACACAAATCCCAAGGCAATTCCTGAATACGTGAATTCGTGGGGAAGCAGTCCGGTCTCGGCGTCCATGAAAATCAGACCGACGACCAGAAAGCAGAACACGGCAGCCTTGAGCGCCAGCCATGAAAATCCAAAGACCGCGTAGCTCGCCAGAAACAAAACCGCTTCCAGCAGCTCGACTGCGGGATAACGTAGCGAAATTCGCGCTCCGCAGTTCCGGCACCTCCCCCTCAACATCAGCCAACTGAGCAGGGGAATATTGTCGCGCCAGGAAATCGGCGCCTTGCAGTTGGGACAACGGGACCGCGGCGAAACAATAGACAAATCGCGCGGAATGCGGCTGATGCAAACGTTCAGAAAGCTGCCGAACGCCAGCCCTGTGACAAAGAGCGCGCATGCAAGAACGATGTCCAAGCCTTACTAGAGTACGTTGTTCGGAACGAAGGATGGAAGTGACCCGTAGCAGAGCAACCAAACTCAAACGAATTGCGGGAACAAAAAAGCGCAATTCGTTAGGATCGCGCCCTCGACTTCGAAACCACGGTTACTGCAAGGGCGTCCGCCCCGCGTTGCGGTTGTTGGTGCTTTGCTGCGTCACCGTAATCGGGTTAATCAGCAGAAAGCTCAGCGACGACTCTGGAGCCAGCGTAATCTGCTCGCCCTTCTTGGTTGCGGCCACGCCGGTCCCGGCGCCTGCTCCCGCGACCGAGCCAATCGCAGCTCCCTTGCCTCCACCCGCCAGCCCACCGATAATCGCACCCACAGCTGCGCCGCCACCAACCTTAGTCGCGGTATTCTTGCCTTCGCCCTTGCCTTGCCGTGACCACTGGCTTGTTTGGATGTTATAGGTCTTGCCGTTCAGCGACAGCGACGTCAGCTCCAGGGTCAACGCAGAGTTGCCGGCGAAACGGCCTGCGCTCTTCACGTCGACCACGTGCCCCGTGACGTCGGCGCCCGACGGGAATACCGTCTCGTCATCGACGACGAGAGGCGCTCCCAATGTCGCGTGGAACGTGTCTCCGACCTGATTGTTTTCCGTGCTCAGGCCGTCATTCAAACGCACGGTCAGCTGGGTTCCCGCCTGAATCATGACCTTCTTTGGCGGCAGAGGCGGCGACGGCGCCTGTGCCACCACAGGTGTCGCGACCGACGCCGGCGGCAGATTATTCTGCGCCGCCGGAGTAGCACTGTCATTTCCCTGCTGCGGCCCATCACCCGCCTTAGCTGGCAGCACTGACTTCGCTATTTTAGACGGCGCCGTCTTGGCCGGTTTTGCAGCCTCTATGGGCGCCGTGGAGCCAGCAACCTCCTGTTCTCCCGGCTGCACAGTGAGATTGTTGACCACTGTCTTCACACCATCGATCCTCGCCGCATCGCTTGCAGCTGATGCGCGTTCCGCATCGCTGGTCACGTTTCCGGTCAGCGTGACCACGCCGTTCTCAGCCTGTACACCGATCTCGCGGCTCGTGATCCGCGAATCGCCGCTTATTTTGTTCTGAACTTCCGCCGCCACCTGCGCATTAGTCCGCGCCGGCGCTTTATTGCAACCGGCGAGTACGGTCAGTCCCAACAATGCCGACAGTCCTACCGCTATAAATCGAAACTGCATAAAAACTCCTGCAAAATAGTACTGCTTGATAAACACGGAACCAGACGACTAGTCGCTCACCGCGGAATCAATCAGTGCTTTCGCATCATAAACAAAACAGGAACCGGGCTCGGCCGGTCCCCTGGCAAAATCAGAACCTACGCCATTAGCTCGGCTGGTCGGTAATGCGATTGTTGATCGCAAACAGCGCCAGCTCCAATCGGCTTCCCACTCCAACCTTGTCGAAGATATTGGTCAGGTGGTGTTTCACGGTGTCTTCGCTTAGCGCGAACTTGCGCGCGATTTCTTTGTTGCTCAAACCGGCAACAATCGTCGTCAGAATGTCCATCTCCCGTTTCGTAAGGCCAAAGTTCTTCGGCGGCCGGTCGCCGGATGCATTAAGACGCATGAAGTCCACGATGTCGCCGACGGCTTCGCGCCCAATCCAGTACTCACCGGCAATAACCGTGCGGATCGCTTTCATCAGCAACTGCGTGGCAGCCTCCTTCATGACGACCCCGCGTGCTCCCAGCTGCAGCGCCTGCACGATCTGAATCCGTTCGATCGCCGCGGTCAGCACAATGATCTTTGTTTTCTTGCCTTCCCCAGCAGCCGACAGCTCACGCATGGCTTCCATGCCAGGAAGCCGCGGCATGTTGAGGTCCAATAGCAACACATCCGGCTCGACCTGCTTGGTTTGTGTCACGGCTTCGTTGCCGTCAGCCGCTTCTCCCACCACCTCCAGTTCCGGTTCCGCCTCCAGCAGCCGGCGGAGACCGTCGCGAAAAATTGTGTGGTCGTCGGCAATCACAATGCGAACGGTTGCGACCTTACTATCCATAGAATCCATACCCTTTCTGAGGCACCGTGATCTCCAAGCGCGCGCCATGCCCCGGACTCGATTCGATTACCATATCACCGCCGATAGCGCGCACTCGCTCTTTAATTACTGTTGGACCCCGATGCAGGTCATCCAATTCCGTGAGGGTGAGGCGTCCCGTGAAGCCAAACCCGCGACCATCGTCGTCGATCACCAGCTTCCAGAGTCCATTCTGCGCACCGAACCGGATATACACCGATCGGGCGCCACTGTGCTTTCTGACGTTAACCAGACCTTCCTGCACGACCCTGACCAGTTCGCGGCACGCCACCGCCGGAAGCGTAACCTCCTCTAGTTCGGATACGAAGCGGGCGTCGACTCCAGTATCGCTGCGAAAACGTTCCACTAGTTGCGCGACAAAGTCAAGAAAATGCTGTGGACCGATTTCGACCGGCCTCATCGTCAGCATCAGCTCCCGCATGTTCAACACTTCTTCGCGTAAGAGTTGTTGAATGCGCTCGAGCTCGGCAGCTTGCGGCACGCCGTTCGTCTTGCGGCGCAACACATCCACCTGCATCTCGATGCTAATCAGCGACTGGATCGCCGTATCGTGCAGCTCGCGAGCTACCCGTGCGCGTTCCATGGCACCGGCGCGCTGCCGCAGCCTCCGGAACAGGTAAATCGAATACAGCGCGGGAGACAACTGCCGCAGTGCATTTTGCGCAAAGCGCAGCTCGCGCTCGCGATTGAATCCCAGTTGACAATTCATCAGCACGAATCGTCCGCTCCACTCCCGCCCCACATCCAGCTTGACCGCCAAAACCGACCTGGTCCCTTCGACCGGCATTTGCAGCTCGTTAAGTTCGGACCGGCCAAGCCGCCGTCCTTCATCGTCGACTGCATTGATCGACACGCCGCCGATGTTGCTGCGCTGCATATAAAACGTATCCGGATAATCAACCATCATTCCTGAGGCATATTCGCCCGTGTTGATTTCGCGCAACTCATAAGTGGACTGCGGGCTCATTCCGATGTCCCATCGGAAAAGCCTGCGCGAGCTCGTTTGCGCAACGATCACGTAAACCGATTCGCTGCCGAAGACGCGCGCGAGATCTCTCGATATCCCCGTGACCACTTCGCTCAACGGACTCCCGACACGCGCCAGCGAGAGCAGATAATTGGTGAACGCGATCTCGGCGCGCAACTCCTTTTCGCGCTCCGCCAGGTATCCGAGCAGAAACCCGGTCATCAGCAGAAAGCCGCACCGCAGCACCAGGCGGGAGACACTCGGCAATGTGTACAGCAATTGGCTCAGACCCTTCGGACCGTAGGCCACGATGGTTTTCTGAAAGATCAGTAAGAGCACGCTGCCCACCGCCGTTAGCGCGGTCTCGTACATTCCGAAGCGGAATGCGGTCGTCATCAGCGCAAACAAAAAGAAGGCGAAGACCAGGCTGTTGGGTGGATCCCCAAACAAACAGAACACGATTGGCCAGAAGACGTCACTGACCTGCATGATGATCACAAACGCCCGTCCCGGTTCAGGCTTCAGCGCGAGCCAAATCAGGAATCCAAGGCTCTCTACGCAGTAGACCAGTAACAAGAAGATTAATAGCTGGTTGTACGCTTGTGGTGCCAGGGGATGAGTCAGGTCTACGATCAGCGACGTAGCACCTAGGAAGAGGCGAGAGACGCCCAGTACGCCTTCAAAACGGGGGTTCTCGTCTTGCGGTCCGGTGGCCCGGAGTCGAGTTAGAAAACGTGGTGCGAACAGTGACGGGCGCACGCAATCGGCCTTCGTCGGGGGAATTCAAGGTGCTGCAAAATTATGCACACGAAAGCCCCAATTCGCAATGCACCGCTAGTGGGAGACGCGCCAAGTCCAACATTCCATGCCTTATGGCCAAACCATGTAGCATGGACTCGCGGCAGAATTTACCTTCGCCGATAACAAGGACAAGCCAGTGATCATCGTCCGACTTGCGGTTTTCATCCTCATCGGAGCCGGCCTCCTTGGCGTTTCTACGGCTGGCGACGAGCTAACTCAAGGTCAGGACCACGCCCCTGCAACCATCAACGGTTACCAACCAAAGTGATGGAAAGAGGCCATCGTCTACCAGATCTACCCACGCTCGTTCAAAGACTCCAACGGCGACGGCATAGGCGACCTCGAAGGCATCATCTCCAAGCTCGACTACATCCAGGGCCTCGGGGTCAACGTGGTCTGGCTGTGTCCGCATTACGACTCGCCCAATGCCGACAACGGATACGACATTCGCAATTACCGCAAAGTTATGACCGAGCTCGGCACCATGGCCGACTTCGACGAACTGCTCAAAGGCATCAAGCAGCGCCGTATGAAACTGGTGCTCGACCTGGTCGTCAACCACACCAGCGACGAGCATGCTTGGTTCGTCGAGAGCCGCAAGTCGAAAGACAATCCTTACCGCGACTACTAACATCTGGCGGGCGGCGAAGGACGGCGGAGTGCCTAACAACTGGACGTCGTTCTTTTCCGGCTCAGCCTGGAAGCTCGATCCCACGACCGGCGAGTACTACCTGCATTTGTTCGCCGACAAACAGCCTGACCTCAACTGGGACAACCCCAGAGTCCGCGCCCAGGTTTACGACCTTATGAAGTTCTGGCTCAACAAGGGTGTCGACGGCTTCCGCATGGACGTGATTCCGTTCATATCCAAGCGCGAAGGCCTGCCCGATCTGCCTCCCGAATATATGTCGCGCCCACAGTATTTCTACGCGATGGGCCCGCATTTCCACGAGTACATGGCCGAGATGAATCGCGATGGCGATCGGTGGCGTGACTGGACACTGCCCGAACTGAAGGCTATCTACACGCGGCAGAACCAAGCGTTCGACGTCCACAGTTGGAACACCATCTTCCTCTCCAACCATGACAACCCCCGTGTCGTCTCCGCCTTCGGCAACGATTCGGCCGCCTATCGTGTGGCTTCAGCCAAAGCTTTGGCAACCATGCTTCTCACGCTCAAAGGAACGCCCTTTATCTATCAGGGCGACGAGTTGGGAATGACCAACTATCCCTTCACCAGCATCGGCCAGTGCGACGACATCGCGGTGAAGAACGCATGGCAGGCCCTCGTCGTGACGAAGAAGGTTAGCCCCGAAGCCTTCATGGCTAATGTTCGCAAGGTCAGCCGCGACAACTCGCGTACCCCCGTGCAATGGGACAACTCACCCAACGCCGGATTCACCAACGCACCAAAGGCCTGGCTTGCCGTTAATCCGAACTTCCTGGAGATCAACGCCAAGCAAGAGCTAAGCGATCCCAATTCCGTCTACCACTACTTCGCGGCGATGGCTGCCCTGCGCAGAAGGACTCCGGCATTCGTTTACGGCGACTATCAGGACCTCGACCCAGCGAATCCCAAGATCTTCGCCTATACCCGTGCCATGGGAGCCGACAAATATCTCGTCGTCCTGAACTTTTCGACGGATAGGTGGGCTACACGCTCCCCGGCTCAATTGAGGCCGGCGATTTAGTCTTTTCGAACCTGGGGAAGACCAACGAGCAAGGCGAAACCTTGCACCTCAAGGCCTGGGAGGCGCGGATTTATCGCTATTAGAGGGGAGCATTGATCACTTCGGCTTTACTAACCACTATCCACTAGCTCAGCTAAGCTAGCCATTAGGCACTGAATTCCTATTTCTCCACCCGCAAAAACTCCCCGTTCGTCGCGTCCACCGCAATCCGCAGCTTTGCCTCCGACGGATTATCGCCATATAGCACATGCCAAACGAGCTGGTTCTTGGTCCCATCCCATGACAACAAGAACGTTACCGGCTGCTTAGGATCTTTCTTAGTGAGCTTCTCGCCGCCGTTCTTCTGTGCAATTTCGTAGGCCTTGTCGCTGTCAGTTTTCAGGAATGCGATATCAAACGGTTGGGTCGAGGTATTACTCGGGCTCCAGCTATCTTCTGCCGAAAAACTTACTCCCTGCTCGGCCGCATCCGGCCCCACCAGTCCCGACCACACAAACATCTTCATCGCGCGCTTCGATGGCGAAGCAAAGGACGCGCGCCACAGACCTGCTTTCCCCTCCGCCGTCGGAGCATCCGCGGTGAACTGCGACTGCAGCCGGAACGGCTTAACATCCGCCGCCCACAGCCGCGCTGCCAAAAACATTCGCTGGAACGCTGTCCGCCCCGTCTCGTACTGCGGTTGTTTGATCGCTGGCCTGGCCGCCGGCTCTGCCGGAGCTGTTGTCCCAGTCTTGTTTTCCGAGGAGCACGAAACCAGCAGTGCCATTGCACAACACAAGAAGAATGTTTTGATCATGGATTTCGCCCCAAGGGCCGGTCGTAGGTTGTGATGCTGCTCTAACGGCGCCGTGAAGGCCTGTCACCTATTTAACTCGCCCTACGGCGCAACCGGAATCGGCATCGGCCTTCCCTGCTTCACCCTTTCGTAGACCTTGACATATTCCTTCGCTGCCGCAGTCCATGAGTAGTCCTGCACCATTCCGTTGTGCATCAACTTCTCCCAACGCTGCGTGTCGCGATACGCTAATACCGCGGCCTTCACGCTATCGAGCAGCGCCTCTCCACTGTACTCCTTGAACTTGAAGCCCGTGCCCTTACCCGTTGCCGGATCGTACTGTTCGATGGTGTCGTCAAGTCCTCCCGTTGCCCGCACGATCGGAACTGTCCCGTACTTCAAACTATAGAGCTGATTCAAGCCCGCGGGTTCATACTTCGAAGGCATAAGGAACATGTCCGCTCCGGCCTCAATCTTGTGCGCCAACCGATTGTTGAATTCGATCTTCACTGCGAACTTCTGCGGATACTGTTTGTGCAAACGCCGGAACATGTCCTCATATTCACGGTCACCCGTTCCCAGCGCAATCACGATCAACTCTTCCTGCGCCATGCGATCGGCAACGTACTGAATTAAGTCGAAGCCTTTCTGCCCCGCAAAACGCGAGACGATTCCAATGACCGGCAACTGGGTATCATGCGCCAGCCCAAACTCGTTCAGCAGGTCATGCTTGCACTTCGCCTTGCCCGACAGATCATCCGCAGAATAATTCGCCGCGATCATCTTGTCGGTTGCCGGATTCCACTCCGTGTAATCGACCCCGTTGAGTATGCCTGTCAGCGTCGCAGCTCGCGCTCGTAATACGCCTTCCAGCCCGAACCCGTACTCGGCCGTCTGTATCTCTTGCGCGTACTTCCGGCTCACGGTGGTGATGAAGTCCGCCGCTTCGATTGCTCCCTTTAGGAAATTGACTTTGCCGTAGAACTCCAGCTTCGCCATGGTGAACAGGTCCCACGGCAACATCAGCAGTGGCAGTACTTCTGGCGGAAACAGCCCCTGGTACCCCAGATTGTGAATGGTGAACACGCACGGAGTCTGCGCAAACGCCGGGTCCTCCTTGTAGAGCGTTTTGATTAGGATCGGTATTAGCGCGGTCTGCCAGTCGTGGCAGTGGAACAAATCCGGGGTCCCAAGTATCTTGCTGGCCTCCAGCACCGCCCGGCAAAACATCGCAAAGCGCTCGGCGTTATCGTGATAATCGCCTAGCGGAGTCCCATACAATGCCTCACGATCAAAGAATGGCGGGTAGTCAATAAAGTAGAATTGCACGCCAGACCGCACGCCGCCGTCGAGCACCGAGCAGAACCGGTAGCGGTCGTCGAATGGAACGGTGATGCTTGCGATGACCTTGCGCGGGTTTTCCAGCTTCGTCGAGCGGTAACGGGGAACGTACACCGTGACATTGTGGCCAAGGTATGCAAGCGCCGGCGGCAGCGCCCCGATCACATCGGCTAATCCGCCGGTCTTTGAAAAAGGGGCGCATTCCGAAGCAGCAAAGGCGATATGCATGGGACCTCCGGACTACGCGGAGAGCATTTCAGACATCTCATCGCGCCACAACCCGCGTCGCACGATTAAGATGTTCATTCGAGCAAGAAAGTTGAGTCTAATCGCGAAATCGAAAGAGGGTCAACGTGCCAAAGCTCGTGGTGAATAATTCGACGGTGGTCAGCGCGGTAAAGCGGAAGCCCAAGCTCGGGCAGAACTTTCTCGCCGACCACTCCGCCGCCAAACGCATCGTCGATGCCCTCGGTGACCTCTCCAACCGCACCGTCATCGAAATCGGCCCGGGCCGCGGCATGCTCACTGACTTCCTCGTTCGCCGCTCCCGCAAGGTCATTGGCATCGAGCTCGACCGCGTGCTGGCTGCCCAGCTCCGCATGCGCTACGCGACACTCAAGAACATCGAAATCCTGGAGTCTGACTTCGTCACCGTGGAATGGACCTCGATGGTCGGACGCCGCCCCGGACCTTTGCACGACCTTCGCCCCACGCAACCCGAGACCGTCGACATTATCGGCAATCTGCCCTATTACGTCACCTCCGATATCGTCTTGCGCATCCTCGAGGAGCACGAGAGCATCGGCCGCGCCGTAATCATGGTGCAGCGCGAAGTCGCTGATCGCATCTCCGCCGAGCCCGGCAGTCGTGACTACGGACTGCTCTCCGCCACGGCCCAGCTGTTCGCTCGCGTCGAGAACCTGTTCACGCTCCCGCCCGAAGCCTTCGACCCCCCGCCTGAGGTCTACTCCAGTGTGATTCGGCTCACCATGTCTCCTCGCGTCGCCGAGCTGCAGATCGACCCCAAAGCCTTCCAGGCGATGCTCAAGCTCGCCTTCGCCCAGAAGCGCAAGACCCTGGCCAACAACTTGAAGGGTCAGTACGAGGACAAAGCCATTCGGTCCGCGCTTAAGGAAGCCGGAGTCCGGCCCGACGCCCGCGCCGAAGCCGTGCCGCTTGACCGCATGGCCGCTATCTACCGCGCGCTCAAAGCGGCGTAAAATCTGTTGGTGGATGCGCAGCTGATGTCCGGAGGATCTCTGACCACAGAGATCACGGACTGGTTCGTCGATGGGATGTGTTCGCCTTTCCTGTAGCTCTGCCGATAGTCGGCTCGCTGTTTGGCGGAAGGGCGAAAGGCATAGAGCCAAGAGCCTTACCTCTTCTCAGTGCTTCGGCGCCTCTATGGTGAACTTCACCTTGAGAGCTGGGCATCCAAGGGAGTGCCATGACCACCGCGATTCGCCAGCCGGCCGTTGCGGGACGCTTCTATCCGGGTAACGCCCAGCGCCTCCGCTCCGAAGTCGAAACCTTCACCACCGCGCGAGCCACTACCGCCCAAGATGCTCCCCAACCGAAAATCGCCGCCAAGGGCTGCGTTGTCCCTCACGCGGGTTATATGTACTCAGGCGCAGTCGCCGGAGCGGTCTATCGCCGCCTCGAGCTTCCAGGTCGCACGGTCATTCTTTGCCCTAATCACACGGGCAAAGGAGAGCCGCTTGCCATCATGAGCGAAGGCGCGTGGCGCACTCCCTTGGGTGACGTCCCGATCGATGCCGCACTCGCCGAATCCCTGAAGGCGACGTTCCCCCTACTGGACGAAGATCAGGAAGCCCATCGCTTCGAGCACGCGCTCGAAGTTCAGCTTCCCTTCCTGCAGTTGCTCAAACCCGGCATCCAATTTGTACCCATCGCAATCGGTACCAGCAACTTTGAAGCTCTTACCGCACTGGGTGATGCCATTGCAGTCTCGCTTTCCAACTTGCCCGAACCAGCACTCGTCATCGCCTCCAGCGACATGAACCATTACGAAAGCGACAGCGTTACCCGCGTCAAAGATCATCGCGCGATCGATCAAATCCTCGCCCTCGATCCTCGCGGCCTCTACGACACCGTGCGCGAAGGCAACATCAGCATGTGCGGATACGGCCCTGCAACCATCATGCTCACCGCTGCTCGCCACATGGGCGCCACCAAGGCGGATCTCATCCGCTACGCTACCTCCGGCGACGTCTCCGGCGACCACGACATGGTCGTCGGCTATGCAGGAATCGCGGTGTACTGAGTAGTGAATGGTTCAGTGCACCTGCGGGCATTTGCCCTACGGCCGGTCGTCCGAGTGCTGACCGTGATGGCTCTGGCCTCCTCCGTTGCCGCCACGAGTGCCAACATCAGTGGCATCATCTACACGCTGGACTCGAATCATGTGCAGACGGTGTGGCCAAATGCCCGAGTCACCCTTAAAAACACGGCCACGCATTCCGAGGTTTCGACCGTGTCGAGCGATCTCGGAGCTTATACGTTTCGCGGCGTTCTGTTTGGCGAATATGTTGTGACGGTCACGCTGGCGGGCTTCGATCCAGTCACGAAACATCTCGCGATCGGCTCCGACAAGCCAGCCAAGCTCGACTTCCAACTCACACTGAAAAGCCAAACGCAGAACATCACGGTCTCTGCGGACGCACCGACAGTCGATTTGTCATCCAGCTCAGGCGGCACGCCGACGCTCACGGCGACAACACTGAAGTCTGTCATCGAGCTCAACCAGGATTTTCAAGACGCGCTGCCCTTGTTACCCGGTGTGGTCCGTGGCTTCGACGGTTTGATTCGTATCAAAGGCGGTCGCACCAACCAGGCCAACACGCTGGTGAACTCGGCCAGCGTCACCGATCCCTTCACTGGACAAGCCGCATTGAGCTTACCGGCGGTCGCGGTACAGTCGGTACAGGTCTTGTCGAATCCGTTTTCGGCGGAGTACGGACGCTTTGCCAGCGGTGTGGTCGACGTCAACACCCGCAGTGGAACCGATGAGTGGAAGTTCCTATTCGAAGATCCCGTGCCGCGCTTCCGTTGGATCGGCGGCAACATCCACGGCATAGAAAGCGCGTCCCCGCACCTGACCTTTGCCGGACCGCTGAAGAAGGGTGAGCTTTACCTCTTCCAGTCGATTGGCTACGGATACGACACGGTTAGGGTCTACTCGATTCCCGACCCCAATAACGTCCGCATCGTGGAAAAAATCAACTCCTATACGCAGCTTGACTGGAACCCCACGCCCAATCAGCGTTTTTCGGCATCGTTGGCGCTCGACCCGCAAGACACCGCTTACGCCAACATCAATACCTTCAATCCGCAGCCGGTCACGGCGAACTATCGTCAGCGGGGATACTTCGTCTCGGCATCGCATCGCTGGATCCTGGCGAACGGTGGATTCATTCAGTCTCTCTTCTCCGCCAAGCAGCTGGATACGCGCGTTTACCCTGCCGATCCGCAGCCCCGCGAGATGACGTTCAATCCCTACTCCAACTCCGGAAGCTACTTCACCACACAGAATCGCAACACGAACCTGTATCAGTGGTCCCAAGCACTGCACTGGCGTCCGGTCGAGAAAGCGGGCCGGCATCTGTTCACGGCCGGATACTCGTACGCCTACTCGACCTACAGCGGGCAGGTTTCAAATCTTCCGGTGAGCGTCGAGCGGGGTGATGGCAGGTTGAGCAGCACCATCACCTTTGGCCCCCCATTGCCTTCCGAAGCAACCAAGAACGACTTCGCGGTCTTCGTGCAGGACAATTGGCAGATTTTCTCCCGCCTCACGCTCGATCTCGGCTTGCGACTGGACCATGACAGTCTTTCTGCGGAAGCTGTCAATGTCGCGCCGCGCATCGGCTTCGTGTTTGCTCCCACACGCGACGGAAAAACGGCAATTCGCGGAGGCATCGGGCTGTTTTACGACAAGATTCCGTTCAATGTTGCCGTATTCCAAAAGTATCCGGCGCAGACCCTCACGAACTACGCGAGCGATGGCACGACGATCATTGATGGCCCGACGACGTATGTCCACACCTTGGCGACTCCCGGCCTTCAGGTTCCTTACAGCCTGGGATGGACGCTCGAAGCCGATCGGGAGCTGCTGCGAAACCTGCTGGTGCGCGTAGGATACGAGAGCCGCCAGGTGCATCGTGAGTTCTACGTTAATCCTATCATTACGCCGGTCCCACAATTGCAGTTGCTCAACAACGGCACGCAGCGCTATCAGGAATTTCTCACCATGGTGCGCTGGCAATTCGGGGAACGCTCGTCCCTCACCGGCAGCTACGTCTGGTCGCGTGCTCGCGGCGACCTCAACGACTACAACCAGTTCTTTGGCAACTTCCCTTATCCGTTGATTCGCGCGAATCAGTACGGCCCGCTTTCATCGGACGCACCAAATCGCGGCCTGTTCTGGGGAGTTTTTGCGCTTCCCTATAAATTCGACTTTGTCCCCATCCTCGACGTGCACACCGGATTTCCCTTCTCCGCTCTCGACCAGAACTGGCAATATCTCGGTCTTGAGAACCAGGCGGGACGTTTTCCGACCTTCCTCGCGCTCGACACCAAGCTGCAATATCCGGTCGACTTCAAGTTCCACGGCCACCGCATTCAATTCCGTTTCGGCCTGACGGTGTTTAACGTCCTCAATCACAACAATTCACGCGATGTCCAGGAGTACTTGGCCTCTCCTTATTACGGCGCGTTTTACAACTCGGTGCCGCGGCTGTGGCGCATCGACGGGGATTTCGACTTCTAGGCAACCAGCAACTAGCAATTAGCCACTAGCTCTGGCTTTTCGCTCCCCCCAATCGCGAATCGGTTAAATGCTCTAATGGCTAATTGCTTTTTTCCTTCCGTAACCTTTTGCTCTCCTCGCCGGTTTATCTTAATGAGCGCGTTATGCGGAGAGCCGGGTGAAGGCGCTGAACCAAACCGCAAACGAGCGGCTTCTGATCGAGGCCGCCAAGCACGATCCTGCGCGCTTCGCTGACCTTTATTCGCGCAATTTTCATGTGGTGTACGCCTATGTCGCGCGGCGAACGGCCAGCCGTGAAGAAGCGGAAGACATCACCTCCGAAGTCTTTCATCAGGCGCTGGCGAATTTGAAGCGCTTCGAGTGGCGTGGTGCTCCGTTCGCCGCATGGCTGATTAGGATCGCTTCGAACGCGATCGCTGATCGATGGAAGTTGCAGTCACGCGAGGCTGCCGATCCGCCGGACCAAGAGCTGAGTGACCCCAGTATGGAAAACGTCGAGCGCAAAGCCGAGCTGTTTCAGCTCGTCGACCGGCTTCCGCAGAACCAGCGCCGCGTGATCGTCTTGCGCTTTGCGGAGCAGAAAAGTATTCGCGAAATCGCACAAGAGATGAAACGCACCGAAGGCGCCATTAAGCAGCTTCAGTTCCGTGCGCTGGAGAAACTTCGCGCAGAGATGGAGGGTGCCAATGTCTAAGCGCTCTCTGTTCGATCAACTCGATCTGGCGATCACGAACCTGCTGGTAGCGCCCGGCGCGCCGGCAGCGGAAGTCGATCCCGAAATTTTGCCGCTCGTCCGCATCGCAAGCGAACTGCGCGATCTGCCTCGCGCCGAATTCATGGAACGACTCAAGACTGACTTAGAGAGGAGTACCGCAATGTCCACAACAGCAGAACCGGTAGCTCGGGCCCACACCGCCGCTGCGCCCAGAATCGCTTTCAAGAGCGCCGCCAAGGCCATCGAATTCTACAAAGCCGCCTTCGGTGCCAGGGAGACGATGCGCTTCGCGATTGGCGAACAAATCCCACACGCCGAGCTCATGATTGGCGATTCCGTCATCATGGTCACCGATGAATGGCCCGAAGGCGGTCGCTTCAGCGCAGAGACCTTTGGCAATTCACCGGTCAGCATGGCGCTCTCGGTGCCGAACGTCGACGCCTTCTTCCAGCACGCCGTCGGTGCCGGGGCGACGGTCGTCCGTCCAGTCGCGAACCAGTTCTACGGCCGCCGTGAAGGAACGCTGCGGGATCCGTTCGGCTACCTGTGGAGTGTGTCAACCGTTACCGAAGAGATGTCGGTGGAGGAAATGCACCGGCGCATGGGTGAGGCTCCGCAGAAACCCAAGCCGGCCGTCGATCCTGTGCCGAAGGGATATCGCACCGTGACCCCCTATGTCGTCGTGCAAGATGCCCCGGCGCTGCTCGACTTCATGAAAGGGACGTTCGGCGCCGAAGAGATCTTCCGCAGCGTTGGCTCAGCCGGCGGAATTCACGCCGAGGTGCGCATTGGCGACTCCATGCTGATGGTCGGCGGTGGCGGACCGGAGCTCGCGTGGCGCGGCCAATCAAAGCCGCAGGCGTTTCACATTTACGTGCCCGATTGTGACGCGAGCTACAAACGCGCGCTCGAAGCCGGCGCCAAATCCATTGCCGAGCCGGTGGACCAGTCCTACGGTGAACGCTCGGGCAGCGTGCAGGACTCGGGTGGCAACAACTGGTATATCGCTACGTTCAAGGGCGACAGCTACAAATGGGAAGGCGCTCCTGACATCCAGCCGTCCCTGCATCCGCTGCGCTCTGGGCCGGTGATCGACTTCCTCAAGCGTGCTTTCGACGCCGAGGAGGTTGGCCGCTACGAGACACCCGAGGGCGTGATCCATCATGCGACCGTCAAGGTCGGCGGCTCCTACGTGGAGCTGGGCGACGCGCACGGACCTTATCAGCCAACGGAACGCATGTTCTATCTGTACGTGCCCAACTGCGATGAGTTGTATCTCCGCGCCATAGCCGCTGGTGGGAAGTCGATCTCGGAACCGACTGACCATCCCTACGGCGATCGCAGCGGAGCCGTGAAGGACGCCTTCGGCAACGAATGGTGGATTGCCACACATATCAAAGACGTAGCGATGTAAAACAAACGGGGGTAAGCGTCTTTGCTCACCCCTCATTTCACAGCCTTGGCGCAATCCTCTCCGCCGCTTCCTTCGACGGCATCACTGGGTAGACCTCGAATTCGACCAAATCGCTCCAGCGGGCCATCCACCGGTCGAGCAAGCGGCGGTCGTGGGTCTCCATCAACTGATAGCAGCGCTGATATTGGTCATCGACCCAGCTTGAGACATAGGTCAGGCCGTCGGGCGCCATGCGCCCATGCTCGCGAAAGCGCCGATAAACGGGTAAAGCGTCGTGGTTCTTGAAGTGTTCGACAACCATGTACAGAGTTTTGGGCATCCGTCGCATTCCTTTCCTGGCCAAACGACGACTGCTTATGTACAACTCGATGAGACTTGAAGTATAGGCCGCCTATGCAACCATGCCGGCGAGCCGAGACTGGCCACTGCGAGAGCGCAGCCAAAGCTCAACGACCACTGTATTGATGGAGAACCCGATCCAGAAAGCAATGCCGAAGAACTGTCCGGGCTCAAGGTGCGTCAGCGGGCTGGTGGCAAAGAATACCCCCATCACCGGGCGAGTTGTTGCGATTCCCAGCAGTATCCCGACCGCCCGGACTAGCCAATGGAGCTTCAACAACTCATTACTCTTGCGCGCATACCAAAGCGCTCGTGCCAGCGAATAAAGAAACAGCGTGTTGAACAGTAGCACCGCCGAACGCTCAATCCAGCCACCTATCGCATACCCGCTCATTGCGTAAGCCGTGCCGCCAACCACGAATCCCAAAGGAAAGATCAGCCGTTCGGGCCAGGCTGCCTCCCTGAATCGTGCGCTGAAGACAAACGGCGTCAGCAGAACGAAAACTAGAGCCGGCAGAATGTGCGCCAGTGTAAGTGCGGCATGTGACCTGAACGCCGCATCGAGAGCAACCAGTTGTGGCGGACCAGACTGCGAAGGCGCCTGGAGCGCGAATAGACGCCTCAATACCACTGCAACCGCGATTACAGTGCAGAACCAGAATCCAACGCGCAACCAACGCGGCCACCGCCGTTCCGCGTCCGAATTCGGCTTTTCGTGGCTAACGCTCTCGGCAGATCCAACCTGCAACTCGGCCCCCTCAGCTTTACCTCTAACGATGCTTGTGGACGAAAAAGGGCGCATCTTCCGATGCGCCCACCCTGGTTTGCTGCCGAATTGTTACCCGACTGCCAGTTTCTAGCTGACAGCTCTCTTTCCCGCCGCGACCAGGTCGTAGCGACCATTGTTCATTACCTTGTTCCATGCTGCGACGAAGTCGTTGACAAACCGATCCTTCGAATCGTCGCAGGCATAGACTTCCGCGAGCGCTCGCAGCTGCGAGTGCGAACCGAAGATCAGGTCAACTCGGGTGCCGGTCCATTTCACTTCGCCCGTCTTGTGATCGCGACCCTCATACACGCCTTCCGTTGAGGAGGGCTGCCACTTCGTGTTCATGTCGAGCAGGTTGACGAAAAAATCATTCGTCAGCGTCTCGGGCCGCTTGGTGAAGACGCCGTGCTTCGACTGCCCGAAGTTCGCATTCAGAACGCGCAAGCCGCCGATGAGAACCGTCATCTCGGGAGCAGTCAGCTTCAGCAACTGCGCTTTATCTACGAGGTACTCCTCGGGTGATGCTCCGTTTCGCGTCCGCAGATAGTTGCGGAACCCGTCCGCTTTCGGCTCCAGTACGGCGAAGGAATGGACGTCGGTCTGCTCCTGCGAAGCATCCGTGCGTCCCGGATAAAACGGCGTCTTCACGGTGTGCCCGGCTTTCTTCGCCGCTGCCTCGACGGCTGCGTTGCCACCCAGAACGATCAGGTCAGCCAGCGAGACCTCCTTCTTCTTGCCGGTCTGCGAGCTGTTGAATTCCTCTTGGATCGCCTCCAGCTTGTTCAGGACCTTCGCCAACTCGGCTGGCTGGTTAACTTCCCAATCTTTCTGCGGCGCGAGACGAATGCGGGCCCCGTTCGAGCCACCGCGTTTGTCGGAGCCGCGGAACGTCGCCGCCGACGCCCACGCAGTCTTAACCAACTGCGAGATCGACAGCCCAGAGGAGAGTATCTTGGCCTTCAGGGCGGCAATGTCCTGCTCCCCGATTAACTCGTGATCCACCGGTGGAACCGGATCCTGCCAGAGCTGGGGCTCCGTGGGAACGAGCGGGCCAAGGTAGCGCGCGATCGGCCCCATGTCGCGGTGCGTCAGCTTAAACCATGCCTTGGCGAAGGCATCTGCGAGTTCCTGCGGATGGTCGAGAAAGCGCTTCGAGATCGGCCCGTAGATCGGATCGAACCGCAGCGAGAGGTCTGTAGTCAGCATCGTGGGGGGGTGCCGCTTCGACTTATCATGCGCGTCAGGAACCGTGCCCGCTCCGTCCCCGTTCTTGGGAGTCCACTGGTTCGCACCGGCCGGGCTCTTCCCCAGCTCCCAGTCATATTGGAACAGGTTCTCCAGGTAGTTGTTGCTCCACTTCGTTGGGGTGGTGGTCCAGGTGACTTCCAAGCCACTGCCGATCGTGTAGTCGCCGTTACCCGTGCCCAAAGTGTTCTTCCAACCGAGACCCTGCTGCTCGATCGGAGCCGCTTCCGGATCGGGACCGACGTACTTGTTGGGATCGGCAGCGCCGTGGGTCTTGCCGAACGAATGACCGCCGGCAATCAGCGCAACCGTCTCCACGTCATCCATCGCCATCCGGGCGAATGTTTCTCGGATGTCCCGCGCCGCAGCGATTGGATCGGGTTTTCCATTCGGTCCTTCCGGATTCACATAAATCAATCCCATTTGCACCGCGGCGAGAGGATTGGCGAGATCACGATCGCCGCTGTAGCGCTCGTCCGCAAGCCACTTGCCTTCTGGGCCCCAGTAGATGTCATCACTAGACTCCCACACGTCTTCGCGGCCGCCGCCGAAACCGAAGGTCTTAAATCCCATAGATTCCAATGCGACATTACCCGCGAGGATCATGAGGTCGGCCCAAGAGATCTTCTGGCCATACTTCTGCTTGATGGGCCAGAGCAATCGGCGTGCCTTATCGAGGTTCACATTGTCGGGCCAGCTATTGAGGGGTGCAAAACGCTGTTCGCCGGAGCCCGCTCCCCCGCGGCCATCGCCGATGCGGTAGGTGCCAGCGGCATGCCACGCCATACGAATGAGAAGCGGCCCATAGTGGCCGAAGTCGGCGGGCCACCACTCCTGCGACTCCGTCATCAAGGCATGAAGGTCCTTGATCATGGCCTTTAGGTCGAGCTTGCTGAATTCTTCGGCGTAGTTGAACTCCTTGCCCATGGGATTCGACAGTGGCGAGTGCTGGTGCAGGATGTTTATATTAACCTGATGGGGCCACCACTCCGCATTTGTCGTCGCCCCAGCCAGGGTGTGTTGGCGAGCTCCGTGCGCTACCGGGCATTTTGATTCGGTTGACGAGTTTTGCTCCTGACCATTGAGGACAGTCGCTCCTGCTGCGTTGGTGACTTCCTTCTCCATATATTCCTCATCCTTCGAATTGTTACGAACTACGAACCTATGTCTGTCTTTCCCATGCGCGAAATTGCAAACCCTGCGCTTGCGGGCGCGCTATCCGACATTCACACGCCTGCGGCGCTTGAGAGGACGCCGCGGAGCACACTTTGTGCAGAGGCCGCGAAAAATCACTTCACTTTCGCGGAGGACCCGCTTACCAAGGGAACCCGAGCCCGGCCTGGGCACGTCGTACCACTCCATGTCTTCAACGTTGCCACAGCGGTCGCAGATAAAGTGGTGATGCCGCATGCCTTTCGCATCGAATCGCGCGGCGCGGCCCTCCACAGCCACTTCTCGCACCAAGCCCGCCTCTACCAGGTCCCGCAGATTGTTATAGGTTGTGGCTCTCGAGGAGCGTGGATCCACGTGGTTTACGGCTTGGAAGATTTCTGCAGCCGTAGGATGCCTGTCGCAACCGGTCAGGAATGCCATCACGGCGTAGCGCTGCGGCGTGCACCGCAACCCGCCGCCTTCCAGGGACCGTCTGATCGCGTCGGCATCCATCTGTCTTATTTGGAATATATCTAATCTGGTATTTTGTCAAGGCTGAGCTTTGATCGCTGCTGCATGGCAGAATGCGATACAGTACTTCCGCGCCATCAATAGCGGTCCCTTATGTCCGATGCCCACCATCATCCATCGAACTTCCGGTCGCGTCCGAAGCCGATGTTGATATGGCGTTCAGCCTCGTCGACGACGCGGGCGCGGAATATGCAGCGTGCGCCCATGCCGCTCTCGAAGATGCCAATAAGGTCCTGATGGACATCGAAGACCGTCTCTCGAAGCTTGACGCCCCGCACAGCGCTCCCTTGGGACCTTTAGTCGAGGAGCTTCGGAAGAAGATTCGCGCCGCGCAAGTCGAGTGCGCTTAGCTCCTCGCTCGATCCTGCCTTCCCGGCAGCCTCGTAGTATCCTTTTCCTTACACCATCCCCGATCAGGGAGGCGCATGTCCGCCGGCGAAGAACTTAGCGAATTGAAAGAACGTGCCGAGAAGGCCGCCGAAAAGGGCCTTGCTCCTGTCGGCCTTACCATGGCGGTGGTCGCCGTTTTGGTCGCGACTATCTCGTTGCTCGGGCATCGCGCCCACACGGAAGAAATCCTGTTGCAAAACAAGACCACCGACGAGTGGGCATACTACCAGGCAAAAAACCTTCGCCGTAACAATCTTGAGGCACTCAATGACGTGCTGGCGGCTCTCGAAGGTAAGAACGAAAAAGCCGAACAAGTCTCGAAGCACTTCGAAGCCGACATCGAGAAATATCGCGACGAACAAAAGGACATCCAGAGCGAGGCCCGCAAACTGGAAGACGAGTTGCGCCACGAGACGCGGCGCGCCAACCGCTTCGACCTGGCAGAAGTCTTCCTCGAGATATCGCTGGTAGTCACCTCTATCACGCTACTCACCGGCCTCAGGCATTTCTGGTTTCTGGGAATCGTCCTGGCAGTTACCGGACTCGTGGTCGCGTCCACTGTACTACTGCTGCAGTGACGATTAGGCCTGCCAGCCTTCTGCGCCCACCAATGGCACAAAGCAACACAGGACGTGCCGCGACGTGGTAATCACGCCCCCGCTCTTGCGCACGATCTGGAGCTGCTGCTCGACACGATTGCCCACCGGAACCGCCAGTATGCCACCCTCCGCCAGTTGTGCGATGAGGCTCGGCGGAGCGTGTGGAGCACCCGCCGCCACAACAATCTTGTCGAATGGTCCGTGTTCCGGAAGTCCCTGGCTTCCATCCCCGCAAACGACGTGCACGTTGCTGTAGCCCAATTCCGCGAGAATCTGCCTGGCCTTCTCCGCCAGCGCGGCATGCCGCTCGATCGTCCACACTTCTGACGCAAGTTCGCCCAGCACCGCCGCTTCATAGCCCGTCCCTGTTCCGACCTCCAGCACTCGGTCCGATGGTTGCACCTCCAGCGCCTCGACCATCGCGGCGACCATGTACGGCTGCGAGACCGTCTGGCCTGCGCCAATCGGCAGTGGCCCGTCCGAATATGCCTCTCGTCCGAACTCCGGCGCAATGAAAGCCTCTCGCGGAACCTTCCCCATGGCCGCCAGTACGCGCTCATCCCGGATACCCCGCTCGCGCAGTTGCAGGTTCACCATGCGGGCACGCTGCTCGGCCAGGTACTGCGACTCGTCGACGGGTTGTTTCCAGAATGCCACCATGTTCCTTTCGACCGCACAGTTCGGTGGACCCGAATTTCGGCGCCTATTTCTTCCGCTTCCGAATCAGCAAGACGAAGCTCACCACGCCGTTCTCATCGCGTATGGCCTGCACGGTGTACTCCGAATTAATGTTGTACTCAAACTGAATCACCTGCTGCGCCGATTGTGTCAGGTTCGTGATGTAGGTCACAGTCACGTTATTCGATACCTGCTGTTCGACGGTCAGTCGCGCGTTCGGGTTGTTGTCCGGCCCGCCGACCGACGGATTGATGCGAATCGAACTCACGCCGAACAGCTTCGACACCCGATTACTCACCGCCTGGTTGATGACCTGTCCCAGCACCAGATTTCCCGCGCCCTGGCCCAAGCCGCTCCCGCTCTGGGGTCCAGTTGCCAAATAGCCTTCTTCCTGCGTGCGGCCAAACGCCAGTAGCGCAATGATGTCATCGCTAGACAGCGGCGGATCCGACCGGTACGTCGTGGTCAGCTTCTCTATCGTGCCGTGCAGGCCGATGGTGATGTCGAAGTCGCGTACGCGTGTGGTGGCTTCCAAGTCGAGCGTGGGATCGATACGAATCGGATTAGCAAACGTGATGTCGCCGCGCTCGAGGTGATACTTTTGCCCGCCGATATTAATGTCCCCTTCAGCAATGTTGACGCGCCCCAACAGCACAGGCCGGGCGCCCGTCCCCCGCAATCGCAGGTCGGCATCACCCGACAATTTGGCTAGCGACGTCTGCACGGTCAACTCCGGAGCCGAGACAATGTGCACATCAAAACGAAGGTTGTTCAGCGGCGACGCTGGGTTCGGCGCCGCAACCGGCGCAGAAGTAAATGCCGCTGCCACGTCTGCCGGAATCTGCGCAAAGCGCGTGATTGTGATATCACCCGTCAGGTTTGCGCTCTGGAGCGTGCCGCTGAGGTGCAGATTCTGGTCCGCGGTCAGGCTTATTCCGCCATAACGGAAGCGGATATCGTGCCCGTCGGACTTCAGATCGAACGCGATCGTATTGCCGTAGGCGATGTACCCCGAGAAGTTCACCTGCCCGCCGCCCACACGTCCGGAAAGTTTCTCCACCTCCAGGCGGTTCTGGTTGAAGACCATCGTTCCGTTTACTTCTCCCAGCGCCGCCGGAAGGTCGATCATCGAGAAGCCGGCATGTGCGACCACCACACGTCCCGTGATGACGGGCTTGGCGACGGTGCCCTTGATGGTCACGTCGGCCTCGGTCGTACCGTATGCGGTGATCTCATCATCGAGCGCATGGAACAGCGCCACGTTGAGATGGCCTTTTGCATAAAGATCGAGCGGCCGCTCACCCTTGAGATCGATGGTCCCGCCCGCGGTCAAGTGGGTGTCGGAGGCGCTCATCGTCAGCCGTTTCACCGATACCACTCCATCGTCGAGCGCCAGTTCAATGGGACCATCGCTGCGAATGGGAATTCTCTCCAATTCCACCGAGAAGGAATCGATCTCGAGCGTCCCCTTGAACGCTCGCGGATTACGCAGGGGCCCCTGGATATTCGCGTAACCCTCCAGCGATGAGTGGCCCGTAATTCTGGTCTTCAGCTCAGCCGTCAACAGCGGATCGATATCCACCTGATGGAACTGCACGCGCAACTCACTCTGCAGATCGCCTTTCTCGTCCACCGTGCCATCCAGCGTCAAGGATGCATGCTCGAAGCTCGAGCGCGCCGTGATCTCGACCGTGTCGCCACGGGTGACCGCATCGAACACCAGACCTCCCTGGAACTCGTCATTTATCACCAGCTTGGCAACCTCGACATGCGCTTCCACCCTCGGCAGGCTCAGCGGACCCGACGTCTTCAGCGTGAAGCTGGCGGTCCCATGCTCCTCGACGGGCAGTCTTTGCAATTCAGTTACCTGGGCCAGATCGATATTGTCTCCGCGGAGATCGGCACGCACTTCTTTACTGGTGAAGTTGTACGCTGCAGCGCCTGACATCGAGCCACCGAGCGCCTCGATTCGAATGTTCTCGAGCTGCGCCTCCTGGTTCGTCACCAGCAAATCGGTGGTCAGGGTCTTAATCGGATGTCCGTGCGCTTCACCATGCGTAACAACCAGGTGTCCTTGTCCGTGTGGGTCCTTCTGCGTCCCTGACGCGGCCAGGTTGAGATTCACGATCCCTGATACCGGATAGTCCGTCCCGATGGTGCGCTGCAGATCAGCAACATTCGCATTGCGGATGGATGCATGCACCTCGAATGGCGAGTGATCGGTGAACGCGCCGTTATCGAGTGTCGCTGAGCCGTCGACGTTCAAATTCGCGCTGCCCTGTTGAATCACGCCATTCCGTAGCGCAACTTGCGTGCGTCCGTATTGCACATCGCCGGCGAATGAGTCGATGTGAATGCGCTTCGGTTGCGGCGGTGGCGGCGGCGTCGCCTCAGAAGCAGCCTGCCCGATATGGAATGCGGACTCGACTCGGCTCACCAGCGTGGGCTGCGGCTTCGGAGCCGGTGGCTGTGCCGGCGTGTAGACGTAGTTGAAGTCAGTCGCCAACAGCCGTCCCGCGACATCAGGATGCTCAAGCCTGCCGCTCAGCGTGCCCTTGAAGCTGGCCCGTCCGTTGAGCTCCACCGGCACCGCTGACTCTCCCATCGCATTCAGTAGCGGCTGGAATTCCTGTAGGCTGGTCGTCGTCACGCCCAGGTTCAACTCTGCGGTCCGTGAGCCCAGCACTCCTCGAGCATTGGCTTCGGTGTGCGGAGTCGCGAGACTCAACTGCGCAAGATTGGTCGTTCCCGAGCGCAAGTCATAGCGGCCGCGAAACGTTCCACTCACCGGCAATTGGTTCGTTCTCGGCTGCGCCGGAACCGTCGCATCGAGCGCCATCTCGGCAATCACCCGAGTGATCGATTCCTTCCACGTTAGGTCAACCGTACCGTTTACGACGCCGGCTGCATTGAGCCTGTCGAGGGGCAACGACTTGCTCGACAGCATCCGGACGAACTCGCCAAGCGATGCGCCCGTGACTTTGAAACTCGCGATTCCCTGTTGTACCGGACTGACAACCGATTTCCTTGCCCTGCCCGGCAGCGGCTTTCCTGTTTTCGCCGGCGGCTCGCTTTGGATGGTCGCACCCGTAGTCTCCAATGCTGGAGCGTAGTGGGTGACCTCAGCGTTCCCTGTGACCGTCCCACCCAGCAGCCTGGCATCAATCTTCCTCAGCAGGATGTGCTCGCGATCCAGTGAAAACTCGCTGCTGGCACTGGCATCGCGAAGGCTGAGGCTTGGATCCTGATAGACGACGCCGCGCAATCCAACTTTGCCACTGGTCGTAAAACTCGCCTGCGAGAATGTCCCCGACCCGCTGAATGTCGCACCGCCACTACGCACTTGGTAAACGCGAACGATACTGCCTGCTTGTGCCAGATCGAGGGTACCCTCATAAGCGATCTGTAGCTTCGGATGATTGAAGCCCTCCACCGTCCCGCTCAGCTCGACTGAGGACTTCTGCGATGTCAGCTTGAACGAGCGCACTTGCGCGCGGTTGCGCTCCAACGAAAATTCGGCATCGGCACTCGCCGCGATGTCACGCCAGTCCTGGAATTGCGCATCGATCTTGCCCAGGTGTAGCGATGCATCATAGCGGCGAAGCAGGCGCTGGTAATCCATCATCAGGCCCACGTCATCGGCCTTGAAGTCCAACGGCAGCTTCTCGTTATTCAGGATCAATAAGCCGTTATGTAACTCCGTCCTGCCGATGGCCAGATCGAACAGTTGCTGCAGCGGATCGCCGGTCGACTTCCCTTTCGGCTCAGGTACATTCGTCGACCCGTCCGGCTTCACGATCACGTGAATCACGGGCCGTTCTAGCGTCAACCGGCGCAGGTCGATTTGTGTCTTCAGGAACGAAACCACTCTCAGCCGCAGGTATAGCCGGTCAGCGTGCGCTAGAGGGACTTGCGTCACCGGCTCCGTTCCGTGGATGGTCAGGCCCTTCGCTTCGATCTCCAGCTTCGAAACGTTCCACTTCAGCGATTGCAACGCAACCGTGCCGCCGGTCGCTTTCTCCAGCTCAGCAACCACGCGGTAGCGCACGATCTCTTCAAATGCCGGACTGGTCAAAAACCATCCGATCGCGGCGACCAGAACCGCAAACAGTCCGGCCATCACCACCCAGAACCACCATGGGAAGCGCGACAACCGGACTTTTGCATTCTCGGCCATCTTCAGATTCCGCCTTCCGCCTCGCGTCCTGCCGACAAACTCCGCGCCGGCAGCGGAATACTGCTATGAATTGGCGTCTGTTGCCGCAGATTGTGCAGCCATGTATCCAGCAACTGATCGATGTGCTGTTGCACTAGCACCTCCCGAATCCGCGGCTCGAGCTCCTCGAAGGTCACTACCTTGACGCCGACCTTCTCCATATCGGGCAGCACCTGCGCGCGGTAATAGGCTTCCACCTCTTCCGGCTGGACGTGAACGCTCGGCCGCAAGCGCACTTCGATGAAGTTCATCATTAGCGTCTCGCTCCGCAAGCCCGCCTCAATATCGCGCTCCTTCAATGCATACGAAGACAGCATCTTCTGCCACGCCTGATTGTCCTTGGCGCCGGGAATCTGCTCCCGCAGCTTCGCCAGGCCAACGCGAACCTCATCACGCGACGGCGCAAAGCGGCTTGCGTCGGACATCTGGCTCTCCAGAAGCCGCCGGTCGATCAGCCGTTCCAGCGCGCTGACACGGTCTCCCTCCGTCACGGCTCGCAGCGGCTTTTGCTGCATGAAGGCTTCATAGCGTACGGCGTCGTCCCACTCGCTCTGCAGGATCGGCTTGCGATTGACCGTAGCAATGACGCCGTCGATCACCTCTCCGGCGAAAGCCGCGAGCGGAACCACCAGCAAAATAGAAATAACGATGTGTCGTAGTCGTTTCATCAGAAAGTTTGTCCAATGCTGAAAAAGTAATTCCAGTGGCGTAGCGTCTCAACTGTGCCGTCTTCGCGTACCGGATAGCGCGTGGGATTGAAGTTGTACCCAATATCTCCACGCACCGGTCCGACCGGGGTCTTGTAGCGCAGTCCTATACCCACGGCCTGCGGGTTATAGCTAAAGTTGCAGCGCACCGACGCGTTAGGCGGTGCGCACGCCGATATCGAAGGTTGCTGGAAACGCACCAGGCCGCCCCAGATCTGGTTCGCTGTCGCGAATACATTGCCCATATCGTGGAAAAAGACAAAGCTTAAATTGTCTTGGGCGTACGGCAGCAGTACTGGAGGCGTGCGGATCTCGAGGTTATTGACGAACAGTCCCTGCCCACCAATCGGGTAGCCGGTCTCGAGGTCGCGCGGACCGGCCTGATTGATGGCAAAGCCGCGCAGGGAATTACCGCCGCCGGAGAAGAACAGCTCGGGCAGCGGAATCGCCGTCGCCGATCCGCCCGGGTAGTAATTCGTACCGTACGGATGCTCGATGCCAATCAGCGTATTGCGCGCGAACACCCACTTCTTGTGAAACGTGTAGTAGGTCGAATTCTGCAGCAGTACCTTGCCGAAATTCGACTCCGACCCCAGCGCGCTCGTCGCCAGGCCGAGATTGACGAGGTTGTACGTACCTTTGTGCGTGTCCACCGGATTGTCGCGCGTGTCTCGTACCCAGGTCACACTTGGCATCGCGATACGCACCGGACGCGAATACAGCGGAATGAGATTCGGATCGATCACCAGGCTCGACGGATCGACACGCACACGCTGATAGCTGAGTCGGTAGATAATCGTCGTCGCCCGGCTGTAGCGCTGCTCAGCGCCGATCGAACCTTCCAGGCGCTCTGAGGTGAAGGTATTAACGTTGACCGTATTGTCGTAGAAAGCGCTGACGGTGAAGTGCCAGTTTTCTTTACTGAAGAGTCGCGGCGCGTCGTAGCTGATCAGTCCCCGCCGCGTCAGCAAGCCCACTCGCGCCCGCATGCTCAGCGTCTGGTCGCGTCCGAACATGTTCAGCCGCGTAATCTCCAGCACGCCACTCGGACTTACGCTCGACCCGCCCTGTGGATTGTTGATCTGCGGCGTGTTTCCAGTCGCAAACTCGATGCCGCCGCCATACCGGAACGTCCAGCGCGGCGCTTCCGCCAGGTTGAACAGAACATTCTTCTGCGGCTCGATTCCTTCCGGATTCTGTACCGCCACATCAACCTGGTTAAAGATTCCCAGGTTGTACAGCCGCCGTTGCGAATCCACCATTTCCGCCTGGCTTAGCGGATCGCCCGTCTGAATGCGCAGCCGCCGGTTCAAGACGCTCTGACGGGTATTCTCCAGGCCGGTAACGATCACGCGATCCACTTCGACATGCTGTCCTTCCGTGATTTTGTAGGTCACGTCCATGCGATAGGGTTCGCCCGCTACTGGTTTGAACGAAGAGTCGAACTGAACATCCGGAAACCCGCGGTTGTAGTAGAAGAAGGTCAGCGCATCGCGATCGCTGATGATGTCGGCTTCGCTGAATGGCTGCCCCGGCACGCTGCTCAACAGCGGTGCCAGCCGCTCGTCGCTGAAACTGTTATTGCCTTCGATCGTCAGGTCCTTGACCAGAGTCTGCGGCCCCTCAGCGATCTTGAACACTACCGCGATTTGGCCTTTGTCGCGATCGTAGTTGTCCTCGAGCGACGCATCGACCTTGACCTCCTGAAATCCATTCGACACATAGAGTGCCTTGATCGCCGCCGCGTCGTCGCTCATCATGCGCTGGCTGAACCGGCCACTCGTCAGCACCCAGTTCTTGGGCTGGATCGTCAGGCGTTCGCGAATCGTCGCATCGTCGAAATACTGGTTGCCTTCGATCTTGATCGCCGCCAGTTGGTGCTTCTCGCCCGGATTGATCTTGTAGATAATGTCTACCCGGTCGGCATCGGGCACCGGACGTCGCTCTACATCCACCGTAACGTCGAAGTAGCCCTTAGTCTGCATGAAATTCCGCAGGTTGCGGCGGCCTTCGTTGAGCAGGTCATCGTCTACCGCATTTTCCTGGTATACCGGCACGAGCTTCTTCATGTCCCGGTTCGCGATCTTTGCTCCCTCGGCGGTAATGACGACCTTTGCCCCCTGCTCGACTTCGAACATGTAGCTCACCGTGTTGCTTGCGGCTTGGTAGTCGCGATCGGTAAGCGACACCTGTGCCTCGAGGTGGTCGTTCTTCTGGTAGTGCTTGCGCAATCGGTCTAACGCGCGCGACACATTGGCATTCTTCACTCTGGTGCCGGGCTTTAGCCTCGTGATCTTCACCACCTGATCTTCCGAAATGCCTGTGTCGCCTTCGATCTTCACTTTGCCGACACGCGCCACATCACCCGGCGTCACATGAAACACCATGTCCATCTGTCGCGAGTCTTCATGCGGCTTCAGGTCATAGGTAATCGACGACTCGTAATAGCCGTTATCGCCC
>Ga0306920_100001518_pt1 | contig 28930 bp, 31 predicted proteins | sample flu12Cox44000170_FD_204666 | JGI IMG/M metagenome (GOLD analysis project Ga0306920, IMG submission 204666) | Lab enrichment of tropical soil microbial communities from Luquillo Experimental Forest, Puerto Rico - flux4day.12C.oxic.44.000.170 (v2)... | ecosystem: Environmental > Terrestrial >... | reverse complement strand
GGAAACGCGTTCGACAGAACAAAGGCGGTCCTGGCCCAGGCTTGAACACGCATATTTCGTGGGTTACACGGAGAATATTTCAGTCGGCTCAGCGCTCGCCTTCTTTTCATCCGTCAGCTCTGGCATGATGGCTCTTACCGCCATCGTATTTGCTATTGCTTTCGTCCTAGTTCAATTCAGCGCGCTTGCATACTCGCCGCGGCTGGCCATCATGTTCGCGAGCAGCCCGACACTTTTCCAAACACTAGGCATCTTCGTCGCAACGTTTCTCTACTCCTTGGCGGCATTGGTGTGGACGGATCGCGGCGGCTCAGGGCGGGTGCCGCTGTTCTCAACCTTACTGGTGGCAATTCTGCTGATCGTCAGTATGATGGCGTTTACCCGATTGGTCCAAAGCTTGAACGATCTGCAGATCCACAACGTATTGCAGGTTATCGGAGTGCGAGGCCGATCCGTAATTCGAATGATGTTCCCGCTCATCGCGGACAATCCGAAGGTGACCCCGGAAGAGATCGAGGTCCCGTTAAATTTAGGCCCGCCGACGCAGACGCTGACCTACTCCGGGGAGCCGCGCGCGATCACCAGATTTGATCTCGACACATTGGTCAGGGTGGCCCAAGGTGCCGATGCTGTCCTGGCCATCGAGTGCGGTGTCGGCGATACGGTCGTGGAAGACACCGTACTGCTACGGGTGTACGGAGGCACTCGAAAGTTACCCGAACAAGCGCTAACGCGGGCCATTCACCTGGCGACGTCCCGCAGCCTCGAACACGACCCGAAATATGCCATTCGTCTGCTGGTGGATATCGCTATCAGAGCATTGTCGCCGGCGGTGAATGACCCGACCACAGCGGTACAAGCTCTTGATCAGATCGAGGATCTCCTGCGGCGGCTAGGGCGCAGGCGACTCGAGTCCGGTTATGCTCGCGACGCGACCGGCAAGGTCAGGGTGACCTTTCCAGTGCCGACATGGCAGGATTATCTAGCGCTGGCGTTTGATGAAATCCGACAGTTCGGCGCAGCTTCGATCCAGGTCGACCGGCGTCTTAGAGCAGCCCTTGTCGGCCTCAGCGACACGATCACTGTCGACGGGCGCCGAGCTGCAGTACAACAATATATCGATCATCTGAATCTCGGGATCGGACAATCCAGCTTTGATGATCAGGACCGCGCAGCGGCAGAGCAAGAAGACCGCCAGGGCTTGGGCCTCTCGCGCGGACGTAGCCGTGGATGGATCTTGTAAGGTGGGCGACTGGCCCAAAATCCGGGGAATGTCGGCTTCGCTAGGGAACAGAAATTCGACCGTCACTTGCCGCTGAATTTCGCGCCCGCGGCGATCACTGACTCGAGGCTGTCCATCCGCAATGGCAGGCACCGATGTTGATGGACCTGTTGAACAAGGTGGCTACGACAGCGCTCCTCGGGTTTGTGGTCTCGAGTATGATGGCGATGGGTATGGGTTTCACCGTCCGGCAGATCATCGACGCGCTGCGCGATGTGCGGCTCGTTCTACTGGCGCTCTTGGCCAATTTTGTAGTAATGCCGCTCGGTGCCCTCGCCTTGGACAAAGTGCTCCAGCTCAACGAGCCGCTGGGGGTGGGTCTGTTGCTGCTTGGTGGGGCGGCCGGCGCACCATTCCTGCCCAAGCTAACCGAGCTTGCCAAGGGCGACCTACCCTTCGCCGTTGGCATCATGGTGCTTCTGGCGGTCGGCACCGTCGGGTACCTGCCCCTGGTCTTGCCGCTGTTGCTCCCGGGGGTCACTGTCAATTCAGAAAAGATTGCCGGCTGGCTGTTTCTGCTGACCCTACTACCGCTCGCTATCGGGCTCGCCGTGAGGGCGCGGTGCGGGAAAGTAGCCGCGCGGGTCAAGGCCGTGCTCGACTGGGTTTCCAACATCACCCTGGTTCCGATGGTGTTTCTGCTCGCCGCGGCAAACATCGACAAGATTCTTCACCTTTTCGGCACCCACGGCGTTCTCGCTGGATTTCTATTGATTGCACTGGGCTTCGGCGTCGGCTGGATGCTCGGGGGACCTGGCATCGACACGCGACGGGCATTGGCCCTTGGTACCGGGCAACGCAACATCGCCGCCGCACTCGTGGTGGCAAGCGAAAGCTTCAGCGATCCGAGCGTGGTCATCATGGTGATAGCTGTTACGATAGTGGGGTTGCTGACGCTCCTGCCACTATGTCGCGTGCTGGCCAATTCCGGCCTCAGGCAATCCCCGAAATAGCCGTGACGGTTGGTTCAGGCTCATATGCAGGTTGCGCACACCGCGAGGCTTACCCAACCTCAATGCGCGAGAAAATGCGATACTCCGCCGCTCGGCTAAGCTTCGGCGATTTCTTGTTCCAGGCTGAGGGCGAAGGCAACCAATTCACCGCGCTCGAGCTCGGGCAGTTGGAACTTATCGAGAGTGAGCGACAAACACTGCATGAACGCCGCATAGTCGGCCTTGCTGATGCCCATGCCCGCGTGTGCCAACTTCATGTCGCGTCCGAGATAGATCGTCGGCCCTCCGGCGGCGGCGGCGATAAAATCGATTGCCAGCTGGCGTTCCCGGTTGTTCGTATCGATGCTGCGGGGGCTCGTCCAAAACCGGTCCAGCCGCGAATCCCCACGAAGCCGTGGAAGCAAATCGTCGACAACGGCGGCGATCGCGCCGTATCCGCCCAATCGCGCGTAAAGAGATGCCGTTTTCTCTGGCATAGGGAGCCCCTCCTGTCCGTACTGTTAGGCAACCGGCTGCAAAGCATGTGTAAAGTGAGCCCGTTCCAAGGGCTCACTCGATATGCGCTGCGATAGGGCCGCGCGATCAGACTAAGCCCACTCTGCTCAGGTGCAAGGCGTCATAGCGGTTGTGATATGCTGGGGCAATGAGCGATCCTTCAGTTCCCGGGCTGGGTCCGGGCTATCGGCTGACGGTGGAAGATGCACCCGCCGATGCCGACGTCGATGTCCTGGCATATGGCTTGGAAGCCTACAACGAAGGCCGATGGCCGCAGCACCCGCCGTGGCAGCCGCTCACCATTTTTCTCCGAAACGGGGCACAGATTGTCGCCGGGCTCGCGGGCGAAACCTATTGCGGGTGGCTCTTCGTAAAATATCTCTGGGTGTCCGACGGGCTGCACGGCCGCGGCGTCGGGCGCGAGCTGATGACTCGGGCGGAAGTCCTCGCCCGCGAGCGCGGTTGTCACTCGGCCCACCTGGACACGTTCAGCTTTCAGGCGCTCGGCTTCTACGAAAAGCTCGGTTATCAGGAGTTCGCGCGTCTCGACTATCCGCCCGACCACTACAAGCATTTCATGCGCAAGCGGTTGACCCCGCCGGAATAGCGGCTGGTAAGTTGATGCCGTGAGGACCCAGATCAACGGTCAACAAAATTTGGCCTTTGTCCTTGCGGCGAGGTTTTTAAAGGTGCATAGGCAGCGCCGCTGCGAGGCCGCGCCGGGCGAACTTGCGAGGTTGGACTTCGATGGGAGACAAAGTGGTGAAGCTTCGACAGATCGCGATTCTCGTTGGATTGCTCTTCGGCACCAGCACCGGCTTTGTCTCGGTCCCCCTGATCGCGGCGGAGCCCGCCAAGCAGGCGCAACCGGCGATCAGCGCCGAGGCGACTGCGGCACTCCAGCGCATGGGCCAGACAATGCGCGCCGAGCAGATGTCGTTTCAGGCCCGGACCATCCGGGTCTATGCGGATCCCAACGGCGAGCCGCTGCACATCTTTCACACGTTGAAGGTCACGATGCACAGGCCGAACCGGCTGTTGGCTGAGGTAAGCGGCGACGACGGGTCGAACAAGCTGGTCTTTGACGGCAAGACCGCGATAGTCTATTCGGCCGCGCAAAACAAATATGCCAGCATTGCCGTGCCTGAGGGCACGATCGCCAGCATGCTGAAAGAGGCGGTCGGGCGTCTAGGCGTCGATTTTCCGCTCGCCGATTTCCTGTCTGACGAACCGGGCAAGGCATTTTTGACCGGCGTCACATCCGGCCGTCTGGTCAACACCGTGACGATCGATGGCGCCCCCTATGATCATCTGTTCTTTTTTCAGCCGCCCGGCATCGAGCTCGAGCTGTGGGTGGCAAAGAACGAGCAATCCTTGCCGCGCCGGTTGATCGTGACCTACCGCACACTGCCCGGCCAACCTAACTTCATCGCCCAGTTCTCCGATTGGAACTTCAATGTCCAGACGCCCGATGCCGATTTCGCCTTTCAGCCGCCGGCCGGAGCAACGCAGGTCGAGCTGAAGCCGGTCGCAGCGGCGTCGCCGTCGGGCAAAAAGAAAGGAAACAAGTGATGAACCGGTTGTCGATCTTGGCTCTCGGTGCGGTGTTGGCGGTGTCGGCCGCGCCGAACGCCTTCGCTTGGGGGGCCTATCACGGTGGCTTTGGCGGCGCTTCCTATAACAGATCGTTTAGCGCGACCGGCCCTCGCGGCGGCTCGGTCTCCGGGAGCTCCAGCGGGTATCGCTACGGCGGCTATCGCGGCGGAGCCGCCGGCGGCTATCACGGTGGCTACTATGGCGGCGGCGCCTATGGGTATCACGGCGGCTACATTGGCGGCGGATACCATTACGGTGGTTATGGCTACGGTGCCGGTGCCGCCGCCGGTGCGGCGGTGGCGGGTGCGGCGGTCGGCGCCGCGGCCACCTCGGCGGCGTATGCGGCGTCATCGCCCTACTATTACCCGCCGCCCTATTACGCGCCTCCTGCGTGGTAGCCGTTTCCCTGGTGCTTCCCTGATAAGTCTGAAGACAGCCAAAAACCCTCCCTAATCGGCCAAAATACTTCCCTGTTTGGGAGAGAAAATTCCCTATTCGCTAAGCTAGGGAAATTTGGTCGCAACGCGTTGATTTGGAGGGATACTGAACCTGCAATCCGTCGCTCCGACGGGGGCGTTTTGAGTTTACCCTGTATCGCGGGCTAAGCGACTCGGGGCGGTCAATAGCCGCGCGCCGGATCGATCCGGTTGAGGAGTGGGCGGCCTTCCTCGAAGCGGCGGATATTCTCGAGGATGATAGGTGCCGCGGTCGCCGGGTTGGTGAAAGCAGCGACGTGCGGCGTCACGACGATGCGCGGGTGGTGCCAGAACGGGTGATCGGCGGGCAGCGGCTCCTGGCGAAAGACGTCGAGAACCGCCGCCGAGATCTGGCCCGAGGCGAGGGCCGCGAGCAGACCCTCTTCGACGAGATGGGCGCCGCGAGCGGCGTTGACGAGCGCCGCACCTTTCGGCAACAGCGCCAGGGTGCGGGCATTTAATATGCCTTCGGTCTCGGCGGTCAGTGGCAACAGGCAGACAAGGATCTCGCTGCCGCCGAGAAGCGGCGGTAGGCCGGGCGCACCAGCGTGGCACCTAACACCCGCAATGGTCCTTTCGCTGCGGCTCCAGCCGGCGACATCGAACCCGAGCGCCTTCAGCTTTTTTGCGGCATCCTGCCCGAGCTCGCCGAGGCCGAGGATCCCGACCCGCCGATCGACGGCGTTCTGCTGATCGAGCTCATGCCAAAGCCCGGCCCCCTGCTGGGCGCGGTAGTCGAGGTCCCGGCGATGCAGACGCAATACCTGCAGAACGACGTATTCGCTCATCGCGTCCGTCATATGCGGGTCGACGAGCCGGACGATTGGCAAATGGCGCGGCAATTGCGGGTCGTCGAGTAGGTGATCGACCCCGGCGCCGAGCGAGAGGATCAGCTTGAGGTTCGGCAAAGACGCCAGGAAACCGGGCTCCGGCCGCCACACCAGCGCATAGTCGATTTCGGCCGGGTTGCCGATTTCCGGCCAGACGCGCACCTCGAGTTCTTGGGTCAGCCAGGTGAGCTGCGCCCGCCAGCGCGCCGCGGAATCGACCGTGGAGCGGAACAACAGCGCCATCAGTCGGTCATAGCACACTCGGCCGACGCCGCCACATTGCAGTCCGGCGCTGCGGGCCGCTATCTTTGCCGAGCGAGATCAGGAGATCGACACATGAGCTATAAGGACCTGCTTGTCGTCCTCGATTCCGAGACGGCATCGCGCGGACGCATGAACCTCGCGGCGGCGCTCGCCGAGCGTTTTGCCGCGCATCTCGTCGGGCTCTACCCGCTCCCGGTTCCCGAGGTGCCGAGGCATTTTGGTTATTACGACCCCGCACTGCTAGACCCGTTCTTTCGCGAGTTGCGCGAGCAATCGCGAGAGCTGTCTGACAGGGAGCGCGAGGCCTTCGAGCACGCCGCGAGCCTGCGTGGCCTGTCGGCCGAGTGGCGCGCGGTTGACGCAGGCGGGGAATCCGACCCGGCCCTGCACGCTCGTTACGTCGATCTGACGATCCTCGGTCAGCTCGATCCGGACCGCGGCGATGCGGATTTGATCCGGCCGCGGCCGGAACAGGTGACCCTGGCCGCGGGGCGGCCGATCCTCGTCGTACCCTACGCCGGGCATTTCGAAACGATAGGGCGCCGCGTGCTTATCGGCTGGAATGCGACCCGCGAGGCGACCCGCGCTGTCAATGATGCGATGCCGCTATTGACGGCGGCAGACGTCGTGACCGTGCTGACGATCGATGCGCGCGAGGGACCGGATGCGCACGGCGAGCTTCCCGGCGCCGACATCTCGCTACATCTGGCGCGCCACGGCGTCAAGGCCACGATCGAGCGCACCGTCTCGGCCGGCATTCCGGCCGGCGACGTGCTGCTGTCGCGCGCCGCCGATCTTGGCGCCGATCTGCTGGTGATCGGCGCCTATGGGCACTCCCGGGTGCGCGAATTATTGCTCGGCGGCGCCACCCGCTCGATCCTGCGCAGCATGACGTTGCCGGTGCTGATGTCGCACTGAGCTCCCTGGTCAATCCTCGATAGGGGCGCGCCTCGTACCGCGGCACCCGGCCGAGCCCATCGGCCAGGCAACCGCTAGCCAGCACCGGCGTTACGAACAGCCCGAGCATCGATAGGCCGAATGACGCCGCAAGGCTCATTTCCGCTTGGTGGGTTTAGCGCGCCATACCCGAAGCCCCGGCCGGCACGTCGTAAAAGGCGAGCGTCATCGAGACACTGGTGTAATAGCCCATCAACGTGATCACGTCGGTGATGCCGACATGGCCGAGCGCCTTGACCGCGCGGTCGTAGAGCCCTTGCGGGACCCAGCGCGAATTGGCCAGCGCCATCGCCATCTCGTAGACGACCTGCTCGCGCTCGTCGGTAAATGAAGTCTGCAGCCCCGCGATCAGTGCCTCGACCTTGTCGGCGGGCAGCCCGACCTCCTTGCCGCGCCGCTCATGCGCGTTTGTCGGGTAGGCCGAATGCCATTTGCTGTTGATGATGCAAACCGCAATCTCGCGCTCGCGTTCGGTAAGCGAGTAATGACCGGGATGGAAATGAGCGCCGAGGGGAGCCGCGGCCTTCACCAGCTTGGGGTTGTGCACCCAGATCTTGCTCGGCCCACCAACTTGACCGCGGATCTCTTTCAGAAAGCGATAGCCCTCCTGTTGCTCTTGTGTCATCTGCTCATAGGGGATTTCGGCATAACGGCCAAAAGTCGGTGTGTCGGGCATTTCAGGTTTCCTTCCGAGAGCGGATTGATGAAGTCATCGCTGCCGCAGATTGCTAATTTCGCCGCGGCGGCTCGATCGGCATGGTCGCTATCTCGGTCCACGCGACCGGAGCGCCGGCTTTTGCGGCGGCTTCTTCAGGCGGCAAGCTTGGGTCCCAATGCACCGCAAGAAACCGCCGCCCGGTCACGCTGCCTCCCGCATCCGAGACGAGCCAGTTGAGCGGCGGTGCCATCACCGCCGGCTGGATCATCTCAGCCCGGTCATAGCCCGCCTCGACCGGCACCATGCCGGTATTGGTGACCCCACCCGGCACCAATACGTTGACCGTGACTCCGGTACCGGCGAGATCCTTCGCCATGATCGCCGAAAAGGCCTCCAATGCCGCCTTCGAGGGACCGTAGGCCGGCGAGCCGTCACGGATCATTGTCCCGAGGCTCGTCGTGACGTTGACGATGCGGCCCCATTTCTGGCCCATCATGTCGTGGACGACGGCGCGCGACAGCGCCATCGGCGCATTGTTGTGGACGGCGACAAAGAGCTTCCACTGCTCGGGGGTCACCTCCCAGAACTTGATCGGGCGCTGCCGGTTGTCGCTGCGGATCGTGGCTTGGCCGACGCCGGCGTTGTTGACCAGGATGTCGATCAGCCCGAAACGGGCGCGCGCTTTGGCAACAATCTCGTCGATCGCCTCGTCGCGGGAGAGATCGGCCTCGATCGTCATCAAATTGGCGCCGTGCTGCCGCTCCTGCGCCGCCTGGGCGAGTTCGGCAAGCCCCTGGGCGGTGCGGTCGACAGCCGCAACCTTGAGCCCCTTGCCGAGCAATCCGATTACCAGCTCTCGGCCGATGCCGCCCGCAGCACCGGTCACGATTGCCGTGCGCCGTTGTTCGCTCATCGTCTCCTCCTACCACTATAGGGCTTTTACAGAAGGCTGCCGCCGTCGACCGGGATGACTGTGCCGTTGACAAAGGTCATCGTCGTCGCCAACCCGAGAATCACCGCCGCCACCTCCTCGGGCTGGCCGATCCGCTTGAGCGGGTTGCTGGCGATCCTTTGGGCGCGCTGCTGCGGCGTCCACATGTCTGTCATCGGCGTCTCCATCAAGCTCGGAGCGATGGCAACCACGCGGATCGTCGGCGCCAAAGCCCGCGCCAGGGACATTGTCATCGCGTGGAGCCCGGCCTTGCCCGCGGCATAGGCGATGTTGCTGCCGCCGCCGCGCATGCCCGACACCGAGCCGACATTGACGACGAGGCCATGCCCGCTCGCCTCGAGCAACGGCTGGCAGGCGCGCACCGTGGCGAAAGGGCCGCGCAGATTGACCGCCAGCACGAAGTCGAAGAAATCGTCGTCGAGAGCCCGCAGATCGGCATGCGGGATCACCCGGGTGCTGCCGGCATTGTTCACCAGGATGTCGAGCCGGCCCTCGGTTTTGCCGATCGCGTCGGCGAGAGCTTCGATCGCGCGCGTGTCCTGCGCCGGGGTGCGGCAAGCGCGATGGCCCCCGCCCGGCAGGCTCGCAATCAGCCGGTCGGCGGCCTCGGCGTCATTGCCGAAAGTGACGACGACACGCGCCCCGGCTTCCGCGAACAGGCGAGCAGTCGCAGCCCCCAGGCCTTTGCTGCCGCCCGTAACCAGCGCCACCTTTCCGTCGAGCAAACCCATGCTGGATGGCGCCCGGTCAATCGGCTGCGGCCACGAGCGGCGGGTCCAACGTCTTGATGAACTCGATCAGATAGGGCTTCCACAGCTCGGCATAGAAATGGCTGAAATGCCCGTGGGTGTTGGGTCCGGCCGGGATCAGCACATAACGGCCGTGCTTGACCCGCTTCATCGCGCGTTCGACGGTGCCGAGCTCGGGCGGGTTCGCGTGATCCTCGGCGTCGTTGATCAGCATCACCTTGGCCGTGATCTTGTCGAGATCGGGCTCAGGGTTGTAGTCCTGGATCGCCTCGATCGCCCAGAGCTGGTTGTTGGCGTCGCCCTTCGCTGCGTCGGCCAGCCGGCGCTCGTAGAGCGCATTGGCGGCGGCGAGAGTCGGCGCCATTTCCTGAATGCGGGTCGGGCTCTCGGTGCCGAAATTCCCGGCGGCAGCGTAGATGTAGTGGCGCGGGTTGGTTTCGTAAAAGCCGTTGTTCCAGTCCGGGTCGTGCCGGATCGCTTCGGCCTGGGCGCGGCGGCCGAGCCAGTTGCGGCCGCTGATCTCAACCGGCTGGCAGGAGATCGGCACCACCCCGTCCATCAGGTCGGGATACGTCTCCGCCCACATCCAGGCGTGCATGCCACCCATCGAGCTGCCGATGACCAACCGCAAATGAGCGACATCGAGGCCTTCGGTGATCAGCCGATAGCCGGACTCGACCATGTCATGATAGCGGTAATGCGGGAATTTCCCCTTGAGCCCGTCGGAGGGCTTGCTCGATCCGCCACGCCCGAGCGCGTCCGGCATGATCATAAAATACTGCGTCGCATCGAGCGGCTGGCCCGGTCCAAAGAGCTCGTCGGCGAGGCTCGGGCGCAGCCAATTGGCACCCGTGCCGGTGTTGCCCTGCAACAGCAGCACGCCGTTGACGATCTTGCCCGCTCGATTGCGTTTCGCCGTCCCGAGGGCGCGGTAGTGAAGCTTCAGCTCGGGTAATGTCTCGCCGCTTCGGAACACATAGTTCCTGATGACGAAGTCACTCTCCTGATAATTTGGCCAGTGAGTTCGCTCGCCAGGCGCGGCGGCGGCAGCGGCATGAGCAGGCATTCGTGGATCCTCCGGTTCGCTTCGGGTGATGATAGAGGCTACCGGTACCCGGAGAAAGCGGCAGCACGCGATCGATCGTCGGGTCGCAGGGCCTGATGGCCGAATAAGTCAGCCGGGATCGGCTTCCCTGGTCGCGGGAAGATACTGCGAAAAAACCCGATTCCGGGCCGTCCAGCGACCACGCATGCGCCGTCAAGCCATTGATATTTCAAGACGCTGGAGTGCAAATTCCCTACATGGTCGAACAGGGAAATAAATCGGACGAACAGGGAGATTAAAACCGACGATCAGGGAATTAAATCGGCCGAGCACGGAATGGCCCCGACAGGGGAGCTCGGGACGCTTGAGCCGACCCACTGGATCACTTTGCCGTCGGATCGCCGGGAGATGTGCCGGCGAGATGGGTGTCGAGAAATGCGCGCGTCTTTTTCTCTGCGTCCTTTGCCGCCGGCTCGTTGTATTCGAGCCAATGACCGAGAGCGCTCCGCCAGGGCTGCAACCAAGCAACATCAAAGGCGTGATGGGCACCCGGATACACGGTCAGCGCGATCGGCGCGCCGTCCGGGCGTGCTTTCGCAATCATCTCACGACATCGATCAGCTGGCGTCCAATCGTCGGCCTCGCCGATCAGGATCATCGTCGGAGCCGTCATCATTCTGCCGGGTAAAGCGCAGACCGGGTAATAAGCGACCGCCGCGCGGAAACGCTCGGTAAGGTATTGGGCAAACATGTCGTGGTCGACGGCGTTCAGCACCGATGACCCGCCCATCGATTGGCCAAGCACGGCGATCCGCGCGGGATCGACCTCCTCCAGCCCCGCCAGGTACTGCAATGCCGCATAGGCGTCGAATGCCTGAACGGCCAATCCACGGCCGCAGGCGCTGGCGATGCCGCGCGGACCGAAGCTGTCGACAGTCAACGCGACATAACCCCAGGAGCCGAGCCGATCGGCGATCGCGGCGGAATGGCTGGAGAAGCCGCTGCAGCCATGCAGCACGACCACCGCCGGATGGCGTGATAAGTCGGCGGAACCGCTGCCGAGGATCAGCGATAAACCGGTATCGGGCCGCGCCAGATAGCCGACCAGCTTTGCCGGCGTTTGCCCCGGCAGGTTGGGAAACTGGACCAGGGTGCCGGCCGCAGCGACTCCGGCACCGAGCAATGAGGCAAACCCGATCGCCAGCGGAAAGAACCCGGGCCTCATCGGGCCACGCCCAGATCGTTTAACGCCAGTTTCCCGCGTCGTACTTTCTTGATGATAGCGTCGCGATCGGCGGCCCAGGTGAAGGGCTTGGCGAATAGCGTTGTCGTGCCATGGCGTTTGTAGTGGTGGGTCATCATGGCGCAACGGCCCCTCTTCATCGGCAACCCGGCTGGGTACGGTCGAGCGCTTGGATTTGCGGTTTCTCATCAACTGGCGGCACCACCGCGTGCTCGGGCGGATCGATATGGAGCCCGACGGCATGCTGTAGCTTGGCAGCGAATTTCGGGGTCGGTCGACAACTTGAAGGTCTTGATCCGGTGCGGCTGCAAACCGTGCGCGGCCCAGATCCGCTGCACGCTGCGATGGCTGATCCCGGCAGCCTTGGCCATCGCCCGGCAGCCGCCGCCCCGGCCCGCAGAAGCGACACGAGCGCCAAAAGGAGGGCGAAAGCTTGTTCGGCGAGCGGGGTCAGCACGCGCAGGCCGCACCCTCTATGCACCGCTGAAGCTCGGTGAGGCCCGCGGTCAACGCCGCCGGGCCCGGTTGCAGAATCAAGGGCGATTTGATTTCGTGAACGGCGTTGTTCCGGACAGCCGGAATCTGAGCGAAGCCCGGCCTCGCCACGACCTTCTCCGGCCGGAACTTCTTGCCGCACCAGGAGCCGATGATGACGTCGGGCATGCGCGCGATGATTTCGGCCTCGGTGACGATTCGGTCCTGCGCGGATTTTCCGCAGGCGCGGTCGAAGAAGATGTCGATGCCACCGGCTATCTCGATCAGCTCCGACACCCAGGCGATGCCCGAGATCATCGGCTCGTTCCATTCCTCGAAATACACGCGTGGCCGATACGGCAACCGGGCGGCCCGACGGCGTGCCTCGGCGAGACCGTCAGTGAGCTCGGCGACGAGCCGGTCGGCACGGTCGGTCGCTCGAACCATGGCACCCAGCATGCGGATCATGTCGAAGATTTCGGCGATGCTGCGCTGGTTAAAGGCGTGAACCGCAACGCCCCGACGGATCAGCGCGGCGACGATATCGGCCTGGAGATCGGAAAAGCTCAGGACCAGATCGGGCTTCAGGTCGAGGATTTTCGAGATGTCGGCAGATGTAAAGGCCGAGACGCGCGGCTTTTCACGCCGGGCCTCGGGCGGCCGCACACAATAACCCGAGATGCCAACGATGCGATCTTGCTCGCCGAGCAAATAGAGGGTCTCGACGGTCTCCTCGGTCAAACAGACGATGCGCTCGGCTGGAAACATCCCGTCGCCCTTCCCGATCAGCTGGCCTGTCGAATGGTGCTCGGAGTGTTCATTGGTTGAAAAAGGGATCCAGCCCGGCCGATTGCCGATCCGTTTTCTTAGCTATTCGAGCGGGCGTGGGCGGCAGCCGCATCCTGAAATCTCGACCGGTGTGTGTAGGCAGATTGCACTGCTGCTGGCTATTGCCGACCAAAGTCCACATTTGGATTTTGTTCGCTAATTAAATCAATCTCTTATCGCCACCATACCGCATTTGCATGTCGCGGGTGTGTCGCGAGGCGTGTTGAGATATATCAACTGATTACGAACGGTGTCGAAATAGTCGTCACGACAGGACGTGCGACATAACGAGCTTATCTGCGGCATGTTAAAAACCCTTGCATGGTGCAAAAGGCGTGGTAATCGACTAGATGTAGACGAAGAGTTCGCCCGGCAGCCGAGCACGGCCGGGGGAATGGCGGTTCTTCCTTCTCGAGTAGGGGAGTTCTCTGCAAACCGTGCTCGGAATTTTCGCGACCACCTCGCGTGCTGCGATAGGTCTGCAGAGGAGGTGGATTTTGCACAATCACGACACCCGAACACTCGCCGACGACTTGCTGCGCGGCGGCGAGGCCATCAAGGAGTTTATCTTTGGTGCCGGCGGCAAACGCAGCGAGGTCTACTACTACACCAGCGGCAACCGAGCGGCTGAAGAGAACCGCATTCCGACGTTCAAGATCGGCAAAGTGGTTTGCGCCCGGAAGTCGAGCATCCTCAAGTGGGTCGAGGACCAAGAGCGGGCCTCTCTGACCCGGCGCAGAAAGCCCGTAGCGAAGCCTGCGGTGGTGCTGCCGGCCGAGCCGGTCGAGAACCCAGCGCGCGGGCGCAAGCGCAAAACGCGGCCCGAGACCGAGACGCACTTATCCGCCACATAAGAACGGCCCCCAGGGAATGGATCCCCGAGAGCCGCTCGACACCCAGATCTCATGTGCTGTGAGACACCCATAGCTAAACGCTGTCCGCGGCTTTTTTTCAAGGAAATTTCCTGGGAGCCGGTTCCATCCAATAAGAGGAACCGAGCATGCAAAAACCCAGACGCATTCGGTCGACGCGTCCCGAGCTGCGGAAATTGCCGCTTCCGCGGCGGGCTTCCCCCCGGCTCACCCGCTTTCTCGATCTGGTCAAGGCCCAGGTGCGTCGAGGCCGGGCGAGGCCGGCCCAATGAAGCTCGTCCGCCCAGGGGGGGCGGCGTGCGAATCGCGCGCTGGCATCATTCGCCGAATGCGGCCGGCACGATCATCGGTTTTCTTGACATCGAATTACCCTCGGGGCTGGTGATCCACGGCTGCAAATTGCTGCGCGGCGTCAAAGGCGGCGTGTGGCTCAAGTTGACCGATGCCAAGCGCCGCGATCGTGATGAAGGGTGATAACAGACGGCAACGACAAGCCGATCTGGGATCCGGCGGTCGAGATCCCCGACCCGGTGATCAAGCGGCGGTTCGACGAGCTGGTGTTCGAGGCACTGCGGGCCGCACATCCCGAGGCGCTGAGGGATGCGCCGTGAGCGCCTTCGATAGCCCTGGCTCCCCGGGGAGCCACCCTCACTCCCATCGCCGAAACTGGCAACCAGCCACTACGATCGATGAATACGTACAAAACTGCCGGGAGGGGCTGGAAAAATATTCCGACCGGCGCGCGGCAAACCTGCTGGGCTGGACGCGGATCAATGGGTATCGCGCCAAGCTGATGTCCAAGCTTCCCAGAACGCTGTTCGAATGCCCTTTGGCCGCCGGGGTGCTAGGCACCAAAGAATTGGCGGAGATCGCGCTGGCAGCCAAAAAAGACAGCAGCCGAGCAGCCATCGAGCGCTGTCCGCACTGCGGGGAAGTGCTCCGCGTCCGGGGAATTAGCAAACGCGCCCGAAATGCAATCCGCGCCTGGCTGGCCGATGGTGCGCCGTGAGCGCCTTCGACATTCTCGCAGACGAGCCGCGTTGGGTTGCCTGGCGCAACGAAGAGCGCGGCGGCAAGCCGACTAAGGTGCCGTACTGCCCGCACACCGGGCGCCGCGCCAAGGCCAATGACCCCTCGACATGGGGGACTCGCGCCGAGGCGGAGAATCGGGTTCGCACGCTCGTCAACGGCAGCGATCGCGGCGGCATCGGTATCGAGCTCGGCGATCTCGGCGCCGATCTCTTTCTCGCCGGGGTCGATCTCGACAGTTGCATCGGTGAAGACAGGGGCTTGGCGCTATGGGCCGAAAAGATTTTGTCCGCTCTCTACACCTATGCCGAGATCTCGCCGTCAGGAACCGGCGTCAAGGCGTTCTTTTTGTGCGATGCCGCGGATGTCCGCCCGTTTCTCGAATCAATCGGCGGCACCAACCCCCAACAATGGGGGATCAAACGTTCGGTCTGCTCCCGCGCAGGCGATCATGGCCCGGCCGTCGAGATCTATTTCTCGCACCGATATTTCGCGGTGACCTGCGAGTTGTGGCCCGGCCAGCGCGAGGCAATCAGCCTGCTCGAGCCGGCCGAACTCGCAACCCTCGCCGCGCTGATCCCAAAAGCGACAGAGCCGGTCGCCGCCGGCGGCCACGATACATCGCGATCGGCGGCGTCCTTGCGCGAAGGTGCAAGGTTGCGCCGCGAAGGCAAGAGCTTCGAAGAAATGTGCGCCGCACTGCGCGAGCATGCCGATCCCGACATCTCCGGGTGGTGCCGCGACAAGGGCGACGACCGCCAGCTGCGCCGCATCTGGGACAAGGCCGAAAAAAATACCGGAGAGACAGGCAGATCAATTGTCGAGCTTGCCGGTGGCAACTTGCCCTGGATTGTCGATGCCGCCGAAAGCGCTTTGTTGCAGCGCGACCGCGATCTCTACCAGTTCGGCGACACCATCGTGCGGCCCGCTTTGGCGCCTGTCCGCATCGCCGGTAACAAGACGACAATCGGCTTGCGGCTCGTGCAAGTGCGCCTGCAGCATATGCGCGAACGCTTCACTCGCGCCGCCGATTTCCAAAGATACTACAAAAGCGAAAAGCGTTGGCTGTCGGTCGATTGCCCCGAAGACGTCGCCAAGGCCTATCTCGAACGCATCGGCGCGTGGCGGCTGCCGCAATTGACGATGCTGACTTGCTGCCCGCTGATGCTGAGCGACGGCCGGATCATCGATCGCCCTGGCTTTGATGCCGCGAGCGGCATCCTGTTTAATCCGCAGGGCGCAGACTTCCCGCCAATCCCCAATGAACCAAGCCAGGACGAAGCGATAAAGGCGCGCGATCATCTCAGGGCGCTGTTCAGCGAACTCCCGTTTGTCGACGACACTTCAAAGGCGGTGCTCCTGTCAGCTTTGTTGACCGCCACCTCGCGGCCCGCCTACAGCTGCGCGCCGCTCTTCGCCTTTGACGCACCGGCCGCCGGCACCGGCAAGTCAAAGCTTGTCGACTGCTGTTCAATCCTCGCCAACGGCTACGAGTGCCCGGTCGTTAGCCAAGGCGACGATAAAAACGAATTCGAGAAGCGCCTCGGCACCGAACTCATCGAGGGCGCCCGCATGATTTCAATCGATAATTGCGAGCAGCCCCTCGGCGGCGTGCTGCTCAATCAAACCATGACTCAGCAGTTCATCAAAGTCCGCATCCTTGGCCAGTCAAAGGCCCCGCTCATCGCTAACAGCGCCATGGTATTCGCCACCGGCAACAACCTGCGCTTCTACGGCGACATGCTGCGCCGCGGGCTCATCTGCCGCCTCGATGCCGGCGTCGAGCGCCCCGAGCTGCGCAGCTTTAAACAAAGGGACCCGGTTGAAGTCCTGCGCGACAACCGCGCCCTCTACGTCGCTGATGCGCTCATCATCCTGCGCGCCTATCACGGCGCAAAAGATCGCGTCTCGACCCCACCCTTCGGCGGCTTCGAAGGCTGGTCACGACTGGTGCGCGACGCGCTGGTGTGGCTCGGAGAGAAAGATCCGGTAAGCACCATCGAAACCGCCCGCGCCGAAGATCCCGAACGCCAACGCCTCGCGGCCGTCATCCTCCAGTGGAACGCGGTGCTCTCTGATCGGTCGCTGACCGCAAGCGAAGCGGTCCAAACAGCCTCTGCCGTGGACAAAAACAAATTCACTTACCCCGATTTTAGAAACGCGCTGCTCGAAATCGCTGGCGATCGCGGGCAGATCAATAGTTACCGTCTCGGTAAATGGCTGGGGCGTAATAAACTAAAAGCTGTAGGAGCCCATCGGTTTGCCCCTGATACTCCCGCTTATGGAAATGCTAGATGGCGACTACAGACACGCAACAACGAAGGGTGGAATTGATCCGAAGGACATGATGGACATGTCCCTAACCCCCGCGGGGGGAAATGGGAAAGTGAGCTTGTGTGATGTGTGATGTGTGTACGTGTTTTTCTAGGAATTCTTGTAGAAAGCAATCCTTCATGTCCTTCATGTCCTTCACCCCCCTCGTGGACGGACCTCGGTTCGGGGGGGAACCGCAGGCGAGCTTCGCCCAAAACCTCGAGACCCGCGGCTTCCATCACCGCCACCTTCGCCGAAGCCTCCCTCCCTGCATACTCCCAACGACCGGCGCCCCCACACGCGGGCCAAAAACAAAATCTCAGAATCCGCAAAAAATTCCTGGAGAAGAGGGGCACGGGTTTACGAGGCGGGGTGCCCCCATGGGGGGGCCGGGGTGGTTTTCGTTGCCGACCTCCTGACGGTTCTGACGGTTTTCGCTACGGAGGTTTTTGGTTTTCCGTTTTCCTTTTCCTTTTTCCAATTTCCTTTCGGTTTCGCCGTTTGCCGGTCGGGCTCTGATGATGACGTGTCCGTGGGCACCCAGGTGCGAGCGGGGCTCGGGCGAGGACCGAAGCCCACCATCACGGTGGCCGATGCGTCGACGAAAGCTTAAGCCCTCTTAAGCTTGACGGCTAGCAGACTTCGCCGACTGCTGGCCCGTGTGCGGAGCCAGGATCTCTGCCGCACTCGGGGCACCATGTCGTATCGTGTCGCAACACCCCGGCGGCCTCGCCGGTAGGGCGTACGCGCGCCGCTATCGCCTCCCCAGCCTGGTTTTGCCACGTCGGATCGGGCCGACCCCACTCCGACAATTAAATGGCGCGCCCGACATCGCGAGGCGCTGGCCTGTCATTCCGTTCCGCAACCGGGATATGGCCAGCTGCTTATCCCGCACCGAGCCAGCCAGCACTGGGTATCCGTCGCAGCGGCCTTGACCCGGCCCGAGCGCCGGCGCCGAAAAAGCGCTCGCGGCATCGAGATCGCGCAAACGCCGTGCCCTCGATGGTTGTCTCGGGATGGGCAAGCAGTTTGCTCGCGTGGCAAATTTCCTATGAGAGGAGTGATGCGGTTACTCTGCGTAAATTTTGTCGATCTCTCTTGGTGTTAGCACGAGAATTGGGGTGCTCCGATGCGCATGCGTCTCCTCCCGATCGCCATCCTGCTTCTTGGTACCTTCCCACCGCCCTCTGCCGCACAATCGCCGGTCGCTCACGTCGCTAGACTTGGGGCCGTGCCGATCTCGGACCCGGCTGAGAGACCGGCTTGGCAAGCCTTCGTCGCTGCGCTGCGGGAACACAGATGGGTCGAGGGCCGCAACCTCGCCTTTGACGTTCGTTCGGCCGGGGGCCGCGCCGAACGTTACCCGGAGCTTGCGGCGGAGTTGGTCGCACTCGGGCCCGACGTGATCATCGCCGAAGGCACGCAGCCAGTTAAGCGGTGCGCGAGAAGACCGACCCATCCCGATCGTAATGATCAGCGTCTCCGACCTCATCGGGTTGGGCTACATTGAGAGCTTCGCGCGGCCGGGCGGCAATATTACTGGGCGTCTCCAACCGATTCGGCGACACCATGGGGAAAGTGCTCCAGCTGCTAACGCAGGTGCGCGCGGGGATCTCCCGGGTCGGCTTTTTCTGGGTTCCTGACAACCCGGCAAATCGCTTCAATAAGGTGGCTTTGGAGGCGATCGCGCCGCAGCTCGGCGTCACGATCGAGCCGATCGAGGTCAAGGCGTCGGAGGATTTCGACTCGGCTTTCGCCGCGGTAGGCGTGCTGATCGTCCAGAGCATCCGCGCGTCCGGCATTACCCACCACGCAGGGATCGCCGAGGCGCTAAATAGCCGCGAAGTACGGAGGCTCGAGGCGGCCAGTGGTACGCAACAACGGTGCGTAATCTGCTCGCCAGATCAGCGACCCTTCACTGAAGGGGCCGACACGTCACCGAGTCGATGATCTTACGCAGGCTCTGTTGCTGGTCCGCAGAGAGAGGTGGATCAAAGACCGTTACATGCCGAGGCAACGCCCTCGGGTACGCGCGCGCGTGACAGCAGCCGGCGCAGATTCCGCCTAATTAAATTCAAGCGCCTATTTTCCTCGACTTGGCGGAGGCTGGCTTCTCGAACCGCTCTCGACGGCCTCGGCATCCGCCGTCGCTCCCCTGATCAACAGCATCGCCTGGCGCACGACCTGGCGCTGCTCGGGGGTCAAAAGCGCTGGATCGAAGCGCCCGGTCTCTTGCGCCTCCGATAGAGGATCATATTCCTTGGGCTTGCCCCAGGCTCGATCGAGGAGCATCGACATCGCGACGATCCGGTTGCGGGTGTCCTCGTCCTTATTCGAGGCGATTTCGATCAGGTACCGGGTCGCCTCGGGCGTGAACTCGCGCGCGAGCCGCTGCATCTCGTGATAAAGGCCGCCTTTGCCACCGGGATTTGCTGACGCTCCTGGCTGCCAAGGTCGAGCGCCCTTCGGGACAACACCGGGGAGCCAGCGGCCTCCGGGGCCGCGTTCTGCATTCCGATCTGGTTTGACTACGGACATCTTAAGATTGGCAGCGGAGTCGCGGCGGAAATCCTCTTCAAAACGGGAGCCATGTGACATGCTCACACTTGTATTGTCTCTTACAGGAAAGGGGGCGCGCAACCGTCATCACAGGCGCGCAAGGTTTCCATGCCGAGCGCCTTTCAGCGTCATCAAACCCTCTGCATGAGGTTGATGGGGAAATCCTCAGCCGATCTGGGTGCGCCCCGGGCGCGGCACGACGCAACATGGCGCCGACAACCCGCTAAAAAGACCGGGCCTAGCAGTGATCGGAAATCTTACTCTCCGCCCGCACGTGACCGACTAAGGGCTGCTGCGCGTTAGCAGGCATCTTGCCGTAAAGAGATGTACGCCGCGCGGGCCAGGACTGCGGCCTTGGCCGATCTAATCAATTTTTTGGCGCGAATTAGCAAGCCGAGGGCGAGGCGGCTGATCATTTCTTCTTTCATCAGCCGGGGACCGGCCCCGCTGCACATGGGTGAAATAGAGTCCCTGATGAATCTCAAAACCCTCGCTGCGATTGCCATGATCAGCATCGCGCTCTCCGGCTGCGCCGGCCAAACACTGCATCACTGCATGCCGGATGAGACACTGGTCGTCAGATTTGACGGTGCGTCAACTCAATGCGTTGCCGCCGGTTTTGTAACCAATGGCGCGGCGCGGGCCCCCCCAAACAACCATCCCTCTTCCCTCGAACCCCATGATGAGCATGGCGGTCCGGGTGAGCCTGGCTGGAATACAAGTGGGCTGGCATCCGGCGCCCCGGTGGCGGGAACCGAGATCCCTTTGCAAAGAAGTGCCGGCGGTAGCTACTACTTACCGGTGACGGTCAATCAGACGCTATCGGTGCCCTTTGCTCTCGATACCGGCGCCGATGTCGTACAGATCCCACTCGACGTTTATCTCGTGCTGAAGCGCAACGGCACCATTAACCCAAGTGATGGGCGGGGTTTCGGCATAATCGAAACAGCGGACGGCAGTCCTCATAAACAACCGCGCTTTGTCATCCACGAACTCAAGGTCGGCGACAGGGTCGTCACCGATGTTCTCGGCACAGTCAGTCCAAATCCCGCCACCGCCCCGCTTCTCGGCCAATCGTTTCTCGCGCGGCTCGGTTCATACACGATCGACAACCAGCGACATGTGCTAACGCTCGGTTAGGTTTGACGTCCGATGGAAACCTTCACCCTCTTCGGCCAGACCGGTCGAGCCCTCTTTGGCTCTCATTGGCAATCCGATCTTGCCCGTGCCCTCAACGTCAACCTGCGCACGGTGCGGCGCTGGGGCGCCGGGCAAGAAGAGCCGCCATCAGGGGTGTGGCGCGAACTTGAGGAAATCACCGTCACACGCACCGCCGAGCTGGCAGGTCTCGTTGATGAGATCCGTACTCGCTCGACTTGCGAAAGAATTATTCCAGCGGTCACCCCCGACTGACCCACGGCGGGTCGCTAGCACCGGATTAGCGTCGCTGGAGGAGTGTGACGTTTGTCCGCTCCTCATCGCCACGGTCACTGGAGCCACCTTCGCCACCACGGGCGGCGGCCGGTCATACCTCGTTGCCCCAGGAATCCCAGCCGTCACGTGGCTTGCGCGCGAACATTTCGAGCTTCGGCGTGTTGGGCCAGTGCCGTTCGATCATCTCGGCGAAAATCTCGGGCTTCTCGCTGGGCGCCCCACGCGGATCTTGTAAGGAAATTGCGTCCCCGGCGCCGGACACGGCACATTGCCGCGCGTGCCGACCAGCAGCAGCTCGGCGTTTTCGAGCCCCCAAAAGCCGGTCCCACAGTCTGGCTTGGCCCAGATGTGCATCATCTTGTACTCGAAGCCCCAGGCTTCGATCAGACGTTGCGCATGGAGGTCTTGCGCAATCGGCGCCCACAGATACAGCACACAATCCCTGGCCGCGGGCAGCCTAAGCGCCATGAGCGCATCGAACGACATGACCGGATAGTGGTTCGCCGCGTGGCGATCCCTGCCGGTTTCGCGATCCCACACCAGGAAATCCCACGGCGGATCAACGTATAGCACGCCGTAAAAGACCGCGCCGAGCGCCTGCGCGGCTTTGACCGTTGCTGCCGCTAATGCGGCTTCCCGTTCCGCCCGACGCTCCTGCTTGGCTATGGTTTTTGCAGATGGCCGCGCCCTTTTGAGCCGGCGGCGATAGCGCCGCATGCGCTCCGCTGCGGTGTAAGCACCTTTCTTGCGTTTTGGCGGTCGCCCTCGCATATCTCTTTTCCGTAACGCAGTCGGCGTTACGAATATCAGGTTTCGCTCATCGGAACTACGATGGATCTGCACCTTGACAAAGAACAGGCCGAGCTCCTCCGGCGATCTCGACAGGATCGTCGACAACGACCGCTAACCGCTCTTGCGCGGAGATCCGCGCGGTGCTGAAGCCGCACCCGAACTCGCAGAGCTCGCGTGCGGGTTCGCCGGAACGCCCGCCGATGCCGGCGTCGCAGGGCCGATACGAGCTACCGAGCAGGGGCCAGTACCGCAGGCGGCGCTGATGAGATCCGCCGAGCCGGAGCGCCCGATGAACCTTCCCCGAGTACAGCCGATCACCCCAACCTCGAGGAAGCAGCCGTTCGACGACCCCGGGTGGCTCTTCGATTTCAAATACGACGGCTTCCGCGCCCTCTGTTATCTCGAGAACAGCCGTTGCCGTTTGGTCTCGCGCAACGGCAACCATCTCGCCCGCTTTGATGAGCTTGGCGGCCAGCTCGCTGCCGTGCTCCACCTCGACGAGGCGATTCTTGATGGCGAGGTAATCGCGGCCGACGCGACCGGCAGGCCTCAGTTTTACGAACTGCTCCGGCGCACGCGGGCACCTTCCTATGTTGCCTTTGACGTTCTATGGGCCGATGGCGCCGACCTGCGAGGGTTGCCGCTCAGCGCACGCCGGCAGCGTCTGCACGGCATTCTGCCAAAAGGATCAGGGATCCTTTCCGAGGCTCTGTCGGTCGTCGGCAAAGGACACCAATTCTTCGATCTCACGCGGGCCCACGATCTCGAAGGGATTGTGGCCAAACGCCTCAACGATCGGTACGAGCCGCGCGTCAGATGGCTCAAGATCAAGAACCAGGATTATACGCAGAACGAAGGCAGAAGCGATCTGTTCAACGGGCTGCGGTCGGCGCGATGAAACCTTACACCGGCCCGCCGGCAACCCTCGGCAGCACGGCCGCAGCGCAGGCGCGGCTCGTCGTCTGGTGCCGCGAGTGCCGGCATCGGATCGAGCCTGACCCGGCCGTGCACGCTGCCCGCTACGGCGCCGATCTGGCGGTGATCGATTGGGTCAAGCGGCTCAAATGCTCACAGTGCGGTAGTCGACAGGTCGATTTCGTGCTTACCGGGGCGCGGCGGTAGCCGACCTTTTGGCCGGGTCGGAGTGGGGCGGTCGACACGCTGTTCCGGCAACAGGCGACCGCCGCCGCTCAGCCCCGCACCAGGCGCTGACGTAAGCCGGCCGTGGGTACGCAGTCCGATCAGATACCCGAGATCAGGCGTATCGGGTTCTCGTTGGTGGGAATGCCGAATGTGAGCCCCGGTCCGACCCTATCCGGGTCTAAATACGTGACGAACAAGCGGTCCCAAACCGAGAATAGATTGGCCATGTTCGCCAAATAATGCTTCGGGTCGGCGCTGTGGTGAATGTGATGATAGCGCGACGTGACAAATATCCACTCCAGCCAGCTCGATGACCAGGTGACGTTCATATGCATCCAATCATTTTGAACTGCGTTAAACACGGCCAGCACGACACCAAACCACCAGGGCGAAATATCCAACAATGGAAGTGCAATAACATAAGGAATATTGACCAAGAATTGTTGAGGTATAGTGGCTCGGACGCCTCCGAGCCAATACATGTATCTGGGGAAATGGTGCCACTTATGGACGCGCCACACGTGCTTGGTATGCATCAATCGATGTATCCAATAATGGCCAAAATCGGCCAAGACTAAATACAGGATTATTCGTATCTGAAGTGGTAACTCGTAGACAGCTGCGGGAAAGAGATGGTGGTAGCCGGGCACAAACCTCGACATCTTGGCGGCGAGAGGGAAGACGATAAATGCATAGGCCACCGAGGCGGCCAGATCGTTGAAAACCACAGCGTGGTGGGCAATCACCCGCGTTGGCCGGATATGTTCCAACGCGGTAAACAAGATCGCTCGCGCCAGCAATAAAACAAGGAAAAATCCTATCGGTGATAACAAAAAGTTAAAAAATTCCGACCTGAGAAACGTCTCAATTCTGTCCATCCCCTGTTCTCGCCAAGCGGATACGGGTCATAGAATGTCAACACCGTGATTGGCGCCGGAAAAGTAGCTTCGCGGTGCAAGTATAGTTAATTATCGTCGTGCGTGCGTCGCCGTTCGGTGCCATGAAAAATCGGACCTTTGGTCGGGAGGGTGCCTCCTAGCCGGGTACCAAGCGTTTATGCCCCGACAATCTGCGCAGACACACGGGAATCCCGAGGTACGTTCCGATCCCGCAAAACAGCGATGCCGCGCTCCTCTAGCTCGTCTCGAATAATGTCAAGCTTCTGGCGGCGATCAATCCAGGGTGAGATCGCACTGCGCAAACACGACTTTAGTTCGCTTCGCGCGCCGTTAAAACTCAGCAATGGCGCGCACGGCACTTCTTGGGTTGTTGGAGGTCCATAGTGACGAAAGTATTCGGCAAAATTGATCGCGTTCTCGTCGACGTTCAACAGCGTTTCGCACGGGGCCCCTTCTGCGTAGATCACGTTGTGACATTCGAGTTTGATATGGAAGAACTCTAGTTTATCAAGCTCGCCCGGATCATAAAGCGTGATCGTCGTGCCATTGATCAGGCCGCCTGCTGTCACCAGGACCCCATCGATGAGCAATGAGTGGGCTTTCGTGACATACAAATCCATGTGCGGAACATCCGGACCCAGGGCGGATCGAGCGATCCGAACGGGCAGTGCGTCTTTGACCCATGCCTTGGTCGGATCGCTCCTCTTAACCGTGTAGCTTTTAATAGATTGAATAGAGCATATCCCTCCGAAAACCGTTGGCAGCAAATCGCCTGGGGCCAGGTCTTCAATCTTCCTATCGCCATCCGCGGTGCGAATCATGGTGCCTTTGAGAAAGCACTCACAACCTTCGCCTACATCTTTGCCATTGTGTCCACAATTCGCCGCCGCTGAGTTCATTTTCGACAAATGGGCAAGGATTGCGGACGCTCCTATAACGCTCGCCTTTATAAGATTGCGGCGCGATCTCCCAATTCCCGTAGGAGCCTTTTCCAGAGGCGACATGTTTGCGCTCCTGTATGAGCTGGAACGAGCTGCCTGGAACGTGCGGGAATGCCTGGAACGTGCTAGAATCCTTCTCATGCTAATTGGCTCAAGGTGGTCTGTAAAGCAACTTATGGTAATAAAAATGGTTAACAGGATGGAAAGCATTTTTTGTGAGTTCGCTTACACGACAAGCTTTGTATCAAGCACCGCGGCAGGTCGCGGTGCGAACGGAGATCAAGAGGGTGATGAGTGGCGCGTCGATGATAATCTCGGGGAGCTCCCTGGCCGTCACCAGCTCGCACAATGGTTGTTAGGCACGGACGACCGCTAAGGGTCGCTTTGAGCCCTTCACCCGAGACCCCCTGACTGCGCCCGGTTCGGGATGGGAGGAGCCCGGGGATGGAAACGCCCCTGCTGGTGCTCGATCTCGTCGGTACTTTTGTCTTCGCGCTGAGCGGTGCGACAGCCGGGGTCAAGCACCGGCTCGATCTGTTCGGAGTTTTGGTCCTGTCGTTTGCGGCTGGCAATGTCGGCGGCATCGCTCGCGATCTGCTGATTGGCGCGGTGCCTACCGGCGGCGGTTCGCGACTGGCGTTATTTGGCCGTTTGCAACCAGGTTCGAGACACCACAAGCCGACCCGCGACCGTCCTGCAGCTAGGGGGGCCTCGTCATGGCGTCACGTTGCGGGGACGTTCGTAGAAGACGGGCTGGGCTCGCCAAGAACGACATCCGAAGAAGCACCAATGACCGTCCGCGCGGCGACATGCCACGATGCACCATTCGTCCTCCGCGCGAGCCTGCCAGTGAAGTCGCCAAAATCGCTTCTTCGCTGCCGCGACTCGAACCGCCCGGGTGTACCGGGTGTGCTCTGGTCTTCGGCTCACCCGTTCGTTCCAAGACTGGCTCGTACCGGTCGCCTGATTGGGAGCCGAAAGCGCCACAGGAGGGCTCGCACTGCCGCTGTTGGCCGCATCTCTTACGGCACCACTCAAACCTGCGAGTTGCGGCGTCCAGGGTTGCCGCTCTGATCCACCTGGACTCTGGTCAGGGGAAGGCCCGGCAGCCGGCAGCGGAGAAGACGCGCTTTTCGCCGGCGGCGCCGCCGACTGTTCCTGGGCCTGCTCGTGAGCGATCCCTGGCGTTCGCGGCGGCAGCACGCTTTCGCTCGACGACAAGAGCGCCAGAGCGCCGGCAGCCGCGATCGCAATGCCAACAAAGGCTGCAGCTAAGGTCAGATGCTTCTTACGCTGCTGCGGGTCTTTTGCCGCAGGAGGCCGATCCTGCGGGGCCATGGTCGTACTGGAATGATCAGGTTCTGGATTAACCCCTTCAGCAGGACGCAAATCCTCGATCCCCACGTTTTGGTTCTGGGCCCCCGCCATACTGTCCAGCAGCGATAGCGCTTCGCGTATTTGCTCTGGACTCAGCTCGCGTTGGAACTCTAGATCGCTCATTGCTGCGTCACCCCCAGATCCCAAAGACTCCTGCCGTGAGATTGAAAATTTCTATTCGGCCGATATTCTCCGGACACCCTGTGTTTTCTGGCCTGAAGCTCCCTTCCTACCTTCTGGACGTTAGCCCGCGCGGGCGATCGCGGCAGGCGGTTTGAAGTACACAGTGTCCTTGGCGCTGGGATAAGGCTCCCCGTAGACCGCGTGATGCGTGCTATCGACAAGCGTCCTTTCGATGATCTGACTCGGATCTGTCGTGCTCTGGCGCCGAAGAGGACACCAGCGTAGTCGGCGAATTTGAGCGAAGATGTCGACGGACAACGCTGCGCTTTCTGAGACATAGCCGAAAGGCACGCTGCGGCGACTACGAGTCCAAAGATCCGATACCGATCACAAGCGAAATCTCTTGAGATATCCCCTGCACCCTATGACTCGGCTCAACGGGGAGAGAGAACGCTAAAGGTCTGAAACCGATCCATCAGAACTGAGTCATCGGTGTGGCAATCGCTCTCGATCGCGGTTCCGATCGTTCGAAGGGCTGCGTAAGAGATGCCGCGGGAACCAATGACACAGCTTTCCCGAGCCGCGCGGGTGATCCCGCAACTGGCTCAGGCAATGACCGGAAAGGGGCATGGATCGGGATAGGGGAACACGTCGCGGTGCCACCCCTCGCACACCACCGGGCATACGGGTCACGTACCCGGCGGTCCGACTAGGTTAAGCTTGGTCAGGAACATGAAGTCGAGGAAGACCGAGCGAATCGAAGTAGTGGTTGCGCAGGGCCTGTTGGACCGCGGGGTGGAATCTGCGCCGGCTGCCGTCACGCGTGCACGTACGCTGTTAGATTTAGAACCAAGCACTCCCTACCCGAGGGCGTAATCTGCGATCCTATGGACAGAACGGCCAACGGAAACCGGCCCGACCCCCCTAACGGGGACCACCCGGTTCTTTAATCCCTGCCCCCTTTCATCCGGACCGTCTCGCCATCAGCAAGCACGCCAGTACGGCAGCTTACTGATCTCCTCCTCCACAAATCGGATTACGGAAACCGACCCCCCACCCCCCATGGGCCCCCACCGGTCTTTCGAAACCGTGCCCACGCCTGCCTCCGTGCATCCCCTCGCGCCCGCGCCTGGCAGGCATCCGAAAACCCTTAACGACTCCCGCCCTTCGCCGGCATCCGCTCGGGCGACAAGCTGCGCCGATTCCAGACCGTCCCAACCTCAACCCCCGGCGGGGAACCAATCTGACCCTACTTTACCCGACGGGCGTCGTCGTCGTCCTCGGGTTGAAAAGCCGTACCGGGCGCGGGGTCTCCTCGCGGTGGTACGCCGCGCGCTCGCAACGCAAAGCGACAGTTGACGGCATGGACGAATGACGGGATCGTAGCGACGGCAGAGACCGAGGCGGAAGTCGGGCCGACCCGCTTCCGCCGCCAGCGCGATTGGGAGCCGTAGAGTAAGGCAGCAGCGGAAGGTGCGCGAGTTACCGTTGTGGGAGGCTGGTCACATGGAACGGGATAACTTCATCAATCGGAAAACGTTCATCGTAGGCATCGTTAGCGCCGGATTCTTTGTCGCAACTGCGACACTGTTGCCGGGCCTTGCGGCCGCTCAGTTGGACAAAGTGCGGGCCTCGATGGCGGCGCTCAAGGCGAAGACAGACAAGTTGGGCGCCCCGAGGATCGAAGGCTCCGAGGCCGTTGCCGGCAAGGATGTTCCCGCCTTGTATTTCGGGACAACGAAGATGAACAACAACTTCGATTTGGTCGATGAGGTTGTGAAAGAAAACGGTGGAACAGCGACACTTTTCGTGAAGGCTGGCGACGAGTACGTGCGCGTTGCGACTAACGTGAAGAAGGCCGATGGTTCGCGCGCAATCGGTACGATTCTTGACCCGAACGGCCCGGCCATCGCGATGATCAGGAAGGGCGATGCGTATTACGGAGACGCGACGATCTTGGACAAGCCATACGTCACAGGTTACGATCCGATCCGGGACGCATCGGGTGGTGTGATCGGCATTTACTATGTCGGCTATCTGAAAGGGTGAAGCGCGCTCCGACCGGACGCTGGTCGGCTCCCGATAGAAGATCAGAATCTTAAGCGTGGGCCGCCCGGCGCGCCGCTGGAAGCCCGCCTATAGCGGAGTCGTGGGCCGCTCCTGTTGCTGTGAATTAGCCAATTCAGCCGAGCGCGGTGCGCGCCGCTAATGACGGCTTAGGGGCAGGAAGAGCCGGTCCGAATTCGAAGCTGAGTGACCAAGAAGGGTGGATACCTGCCCTTGGCACCCGGGGTTTCCACCGTCCGCTATCCGATCTCTCAACGGACCTTCCAGTACGTTGCCACGGTTCAGGAAGTGACGGACGAGACGTGCCAACAGCCGAAATGCACGACCGGGATCAGGACGCTGAGACCGTGCTCGCGGCCTTGCGGATGACATCGAGGACCACATCTGGCTTCGATAGCATGGGAACGTGAGATGACGTGACTTCGGTCGTGGCGGCTTTCATCCGTTTCGAGACAAAATGTTGCAGATCCGGGGGAACCGTCTAGTCCTGGGTGGCGAGGACATACCAGCTCGGCTTGGCGTACCACGCTGTGCCCTCGACCTTCTGGTTGAAGAGGTCTGCCACCGGCGCCGCTTGCG
>Ga0306920_100001517_pt1 | contig 28936 bp, 24 predicted proteins | sample flu12Cox44000170_FD_204666 | JGI IMG/M metagenome (GOLD analysis project Ga0306920, IMG submission 204666) | Lab enrichment of tropical soil microbial communities from Luquillo Experimental Forest, Puerto Rico - flux4day.12C.oxic.44.000.170 (v2)... | ecosystem: Environmental > Terrestrial >... | reverse complement strand
CAAGAGCAACACCGAAATTCGCTTCGCCCAGCGCCACGAAAAATCTCAACTCGTCGTCGTTGCCGCCAATATTCCGCACTGACGCCTCTTAGCGCTCGCCCCGCCTGAGGGAACTCCCAGCGTTCCCTCTTTTCGTCTTCTTGCGCATTACCCACACGTCGACCAAAACCAGTAACCACTGGCCGATCCTCAAAGGAATGTCCGAGTCCGAACCCCATTCATACCCCGAACTCTTACTTCCCATCCACGGAATACGCCAGCAACACGTTTCCGGGTCCGCCACCCCACACCGCATATCCGGAATTGACGTACAACATTCCGCCGGCAATCACCGCGCCGGGCCCATCCAGTGCGCCGCCAGTTCCGACGACCCCGTTCACCGTTTTGTATTCTTGCTTGGTGTCCACGTCCCAGATGATTTTTCCGTCTTGCGTTGCATACGCCCGCAAATGACCGTCCATGCCTCCGGAAAAAGCCACGCCGGGAATCACACTCACGGCTGCCGACTGCGCCGGACTGCATCCCGGTTTTTCTCCGCAACCGGGAGCCGGCGTCTTCCACGCGATTTCTCCGGTCGCCAGCTTCAGCGCGAACATCCCGCCTCCCGCTTTTGGATCCAACAACAGGGCTCCGCCGGCGAAAGACGGTTGCGAGCCCGGCGTTCCACGGGCAACAACCTTCAGTCGCACATCGGACAAGGCCACATACACCTTTTCGACGTCCGCTGCGGATCCCCACTGAATTCCTCCCAGCGTTCCACCTTCCCCGATACGCCTTTCCCACAGGATTTCTCCCTGGTTGTCGGGATCTACTGCATGCACCACTCCCGACTTTTGTCCTGCAACCAGCCCACGTCGCTTCCCCGGCAACTCCACAAGAATCGGCGATGAGCCAAAATCGAAATCGGGTCCATTTGCTTCGGGACAATTTCCCTGTGTAGCCGCGGGGCCAGCGCAACTCACCACGAACGCGTCCCCGCGCGTCATTTGTTTGGCCCAAATCAGTTTTCCCGTCTCCGAGTCGAACGCGAGAAACGCGTCGGAAGTGCTTGCAGGCGGATCCGAGTAGCTATCGCCGGTAGTGACGTAAACCCGGTGCCCCTTCAAATCTACTGTCGGTGATGACCACACCGAAGCGCCAGACGGTCCCCACAACTGCACGCCTAGTGCGTTCTTCCGCACCGGCTTTGACTCCTCTCCGATCGTGTATGCCTTCCACAGCACCTTCCCCGTCACGGCATCCAACGCGGACACACTGCCCCGGAATTTGCAGCATTCGTACTTCAGATCGCCGCCCGTAAATTCCTCAAACGAAGAGACCGGCACGTACAGCCGATCCCCTGCAAGCGTGGGCGCTCCCGTGATCACCGCCGCGGGGTGCTCTTCGACGTGCGTTTTCCAGATCACCTGGCCCGTCCTGGCATCCAGCGCATACGCGTTTGCGCGCTGGTCGCCGAAATAGACCGCCCAGCGCGATTCGCCCAGCGCACCCACGCTGATCGCCGTCCGCACCGGCCCCTCGGTCTCGAACTCCCAATACCTGCATCCGCTCGCTGCATTCAGCGAATACATTTTGCGCCCCATGCTTCCCACAAACACGCGCCCACCAAACACCGTGGGCTGCCCCACAGCTCGATTTACTCCCGGAAAACCGAATGCCCATTTCAGTTTGAGTTTCGGTACCTGTTCCGCCGACAGTTGCGCCATCTCCGCACTCTGAAATCTCCGTTGCAGCGTATCGACGCCCCAGCCGTTCCAGCGCGGCTCCTTCAGCGGCTCGATAAGCGTACGGTCTTCGCCTTGACAGTTATTCGCTACTTCACTCGTGGGGCCCGTTCCCGAAAGAAATTTGCTCAACGCGTCGACCTGCTCCGGCGTCAATTGCTCCCCCTGCGATTTCATAGCGCCTTTCGTCAACGCGAAGCGGATATTTTCCGGCGCCATCATCGTCAGCGCAGCGCGGCTCGGTGCGCGCGGAACTCCAGTGTCGTGGCACACCCCGCACTTTTCCCGGTACAGGCCCTCCACCTCCGGATTGCCCGATTTTTCCTGCGCCCCAAAACCAACGCACACCGCCAGCAACGCCGCCAATACGAGTCCGGTCACACTCCACTTGCTGGGACGCATACGGCCTCCCACTTTCATCAAACTGAATAGTCCGCGCTGTTGCGATATGGCTTGTCCGACTGCGAGCCGCCGTTCGCGATTTTGGCGCACATCTTAGGCCGCCACCGTACCCAAGTCAAGAAACCGTGTCGACGTGTCAACGCAAAGTAGAAATGTCCGGTTTCACGGGTGGGCGGGGGGCCCATGGAGACGGAGCGTATCGCCCTTGAATCAGCGAGAACGGGAGCGACTGAAGGTGCTGTACGAGGTCAAGCAGAAGCATTTGACGCAGGTGGAGGCTGCCCAGCGACTGAAGGTGACCGACCGTCAGGTACGGCGGTTACTTTTGGCGCTCGCAGAGCGCGGGGATGGCGCGATGGTTCACGGGTTGCGGGGTCGGGCATCGAATCGCAAGCTGCAGACCTCGTTCGAGCAGAGGATTTTGACCCGGGTACGGCAGCGGTATGCGGACTCTGGGCCGACCCTGGCCGCGGAGCAAGAAAGCGCTTCCTCGAATTCTGGCCGTTTCGAAATCCGCCGACTAGTAATTCGCGCTAAGACGAAGTGCAAAGCTCCTCGCCGGGCCGATCGCATTACCCGAAAACAATCCTGCAAAGTCAATTACGTCAAGGACGTTCGTGAGATTCTGACCATCCGCCTGTATGCGAACGTTGAGTTTCTCCGATTTGTAAAGGTCCGCTCCTGCCGACGCGCTTACGAGGAGCGCAGGATAGATACGGCCTCGCGCGAAGTTGATTCGGTTTAACACTTGCTGCCCATATTCTTCTAGAACCGTCTGCGGATCGCCATCAAATTCGAACGGCAGTCCGCTTCCGTACTGGATACCGGCAGCTATCCAGAGGCGTGGTTTGAGCTGGTAGCGCCAGCGCGTAAATACGGTGTTGCGCTGGTCTTGCGAATCCGGGAAATGTCCACCAAGTTGGGATTCCGCAGCCTGGACGTCAGCACCTAGGAAAAGGCCGCCCGTAACCGGAAACCACGCGTTGCCCACCATATACGAGTAACTGGCGAATCCCGAGAGACCGTGCCAGTTGGGCACTTCAAGTTTTGCTTCAGCGCCGTAAATGATGGCTTTTTGAAAAGAGATGGGAAAGCTGATCGTGGTGTTCGCGATTTGATCGTCATCCGCATAGTTGCTTACGGTGCGACGATAATAGTTCGCATCCAACCGGAGTTGCGAGCCCAGCGCTTTCGAAATGCCGGCTTCGTAATAATTTCCTTCCGAGGGTTCAACCGGCAGGTTCAAAAAATCGGGGTTAATCGATTGCGCCTCGAACGAACTGGATAGCAGAAGATTTTCGAATGACGGGGTCTGAAAGATCCGGTCGTACGAAAAATGCGCGACCATGCCCAGCGACGGGAAATACCGGGAAATCGCGACGCGTGGCTGTACGGCGTTCTGATTTACAAGCAATTGATAGTGATCCCATCGCACACCGAGATTCATCATCCAATTCCCTAGGTGAATCTGGTCCTGCACGAAAGCAGATTGTTCCAGGTCCGGCCGCTTGCCCTGACCGGGATCGGCGCCCGGAAAGTTGAAAGTCAGCGCTGTACCGGGGTCGAATTGCGACGGATCCGTAATCACGTAGCTAAAGTTTTCGTTAAGAAATAGATTGTCCGATTCGACGCCCACTTTCCATTCGTGCGGTCCGTGGCTGATGGCCACCATTCCCTTGAAATAGATCTCGTTGAACCAGTTGTGTTGGTAAAGAATTATGGGCGTGGAGAGAGCGTTCGAATTGAAATTGTTGGCATTGCTGCGAACCATGCCGCGGAAGTCCCCGATCACATTGCTGCTGAAGATGTGCTGATAGGAAACGATGCCCATGGTTTCCACGTTATTCGCGGTCTGCAGCTGGCAGGGTGGACCAACCTCCTGGCCCGGTGGATAACACCAGCTTTGTTGCACCATTTCGTTTGGCAGTGCGTAGCGCGAGAACTCGTGGCGCACGATCAGATTCACACGATCGTTATTCGTCAGGTCCCGTTGGTAGTTGCCCGAAAAGTCGCCGACCGTGCCGTTATTCGTGAAATTCTGCGGGACAACAGGATTGAGATAGTGATCGGTTCCCCCACCCGAAGCGCTCACACCAAACGTGTTCCTGCCCCGGATGTATTGCCCGGAAACGAAGGCGCTCATTGTAGCGTAGCTGCCTCCAGACAAGACGGCCTGCCCGTGCAATCCCTCGTCGGCATTGTGAAGTGTGTTGACCTCAACCACGCCGCCCATTTTGCGACCGTACTCGGCCGGAAATCCCGCGGTATAAATGCTCATCGAGTCGACATCGTCGGCGCCGATTTCTGGTCCAAAGCTAGGCGAGCGGTTATCCGTCAAGGGGATGCCGTCAACAACGAATTGGGTTTGGTATTCCGAGCCTCTGGGGTGGAGTACGGCATTTCCTTCGTATAACCACCCCGGTTGGGTATTGACCAAGTCTTGGATAGAACGACCAGGCAAGGCGGTAAGCCGATGTTCGATGGCGTCCGTTCCAATTTCATTCACCGATCCGGCCCGATCCGGATCGAGCAGCGTATCGTCGGCCTTTACCGTAACGGTCTCATTCTGCGTGGAAACCCGAAGCCGTATCGTATACTCCGCAGGTACAGATGACCGAATTTCTACATCCTCGGAAGCCGGGGCGAAGCCCGGCTGAGCCACTTCGAGTCGGTAAATGCCATACGGCAACCGACGAATCGTCAAATTCCCCTGCTCACTGGTCCACAGGCTATTTCTGTACTGGTTTGCCTCGCTGACAATTTCCACGCTGGCTTTAAGTCCAAGGCCGGAAGAATCTAACACGTGAAGGCGTAATTCACCGCTGTTGCTCTGCCCGAACACGCGCAAAGCGAAAAGAAAGCTAAGAATCACTAGCTTTTTCATTCTGCGAAGCGTCTCCGACAATCGTGGGCGATACAAAGCCGAGTGACTCGACTTAGCCGTTCTCGACGCGCGCCTTTATATCCGAGTACGACGCATCGATTAGCCTGCTTAGCGCTGCGGCGTTTGTGGCGGTTCCCGGTCTTAGCTTCACATGGCGCATGAACTTGCCGGTGCCTTGCAGCAAGCGGTCCGGGTCCGGCAGCGCTGCGCCGTGAAAGAACCCCACGTTTACGTGCGAGGTGAATACATTCACGTAGCCGAACGGCGCATCTCCCAGACACGCTACCGGACAGCCGTCATGCAAAAGCTCTCGGACCTCGTCCCCGCACTTCCGCATCACCTCAAACCACTGATGCGCGACCGCTCCCAACCCACCAGCATTCTCTTTCAGCCACGCCTCGATGGCGGGATCCCGCTCTACAGTGCCGCTGAATCGTAGCAATTCCGTTCTCATCGTCGCTCCACCTTCCCCTTTGGAAATCTGTGGTTGCTAACTCCCGTACACGAGAACGCACCGGCCTACCGCGCCCGGAGAAACGAAAGAATCCTCAGTAGCGCCGTAACGTTTACGAATTGTATGCGCATTCTCGGCAATGGCTAGCGGAAAAATCGACGCCTTTGCTTCGACCATAATTCGCCCTAGCTTGCGACTCTGGTTAGATTCTGGCGCGCCTGACCGCGAAGGCGTTGGGATTCCCTATGTCTGGGTGCCAATTCAGCATCCTTCGTACGAGGTGTTTCCGCCGGGGATTCTGGTTGACGGACATTCGCATTTTGTGTGAAAGTCACACTTAATTCTTTGGATTTCCTCTGCCCAGGCTCTCGGTGATTGGTTTGGCCCATGCGATTCGTTAACCAGCTTCATCTTTTCATTCTCCTTTCGGCTCTCTGCTTGTTCTGCGGCGAACTCAGTGAATCCGTGCGCTTGGCCGATGACGTATCCAATGACCTCGTACAGGTGTCACCCGCATCCACGGCCATCTCCAAAGGTGCGAAAATTGCCGAGCGGGATGTAATTTCCAGGCGAGAAATCACGGTTTTTCGAGATTCAGTTCGCAGCCTTTTGGTGATCCCCTCCACCGTACTTGCGATTCCATGCGCACAAGATCTCCTTCGATTGCTCTCCGTCCAGCGAAAATAGAGCTCCTCCCGAAACAAGCGTAAGTGCGTTCCCGGAAATGAGAAGCAGGCGCGGCGTTTCCTCGCGCCTTCCGTTTCGCGCTGTCTTTGAATACCAGAGAGGTGACTCAGTTCGCTTTCGCTTAGCCCATTGGGGCTTGCGTCCTTAAAGGAGATATCACATGTCAATATCAATATCGGCCCGCGGCAAAAAAGACTTCGGATTTCGCCTCTTCGACGGAATAGCAGCCGGACTTCCGCTGTTCCTCTTGTTCTGGACGTTGATCCTGCTCCTGCTTCCGCCGATTCTCACTAACTCACTGCACCCGGCATCCGTGAAGGCAGAAACGCAAGGTGGCGGGTTAGAGGGAACCTGGCTCAATGAAGTCAAAATCGTCGCCTGTCCGCCTTCTCCGCCTGCGGTTTTCGCAACCTTCCCCAGCATGATCACCTACCTGCGCGGTGGTACAGTGATCGAAGATGGCTCACCGTCCTATCCCTCGGCGGTCTCGCGCAGCAGCGGCCACGGCATATGGACACCCACTCGTGGACACTCCTTTCATGTGTTTTTCCGCTTCCACAGTTTTGACAATCGTGGGCGCCTCGTCAGCATCACGGAAGTCACAAGCGATCCCAGCTTCGTCAGTGGCGACCTCGTCGGCAACGGCACCAACAAGATCACTAACCTTAACCCGGACGACGGCACTGTCATCAATACGACCGAAGGCTGTAACGAAGCTACATCGCGTCGCCTATCATTCGAAGAGTGAGGTGCCTCGGTTCAACAAGCCGAATTGCAGGAGGAGTAGCGAGAGAACCCATGCCTAAGGTCAAAGCCAATAACCTCTTGATGAACTACGACCACCAAGGCACAGGAGAGCCGCTGCTCCTCCTACCTTTTTTGTCTGCCGATCAAGCCTGCTACGCATTTCAGGTCGCCGAGTACTCGAAGCACTTCACTTGTTTCTCGCTCGATTTGCGGGGCACTGGCGAAACGGACAAGGCAGAAGGCAGTTACACGACGGAGGATCTTGCCGACGATGCGGCTGCTTTCCTGGAGGCCGTCGGCGTCCGCAAGGCGCACGTTGCCGGCTTGTCTCTAGGGGCGGGCATCGGATTATGGCTCGCGGCCAAGTATCCAGACAAAGTTCAATCCCTGTCGCTGCATAGCGGCTGGCACAAGACCGACCCATTCGTAAAGACGGTGATCGAAGGATTTCAGTTGACCGCCAAAGCACTACAGAGTGTTCCCGAGATGACCATTCGTGCCATCTTTCCCTGGTGTTTCACGCCCGAGCTTTATGCGGCCAAGCCGGACTATATTCAATCACTGGCGGATTTCGTCCGCAGCCGCCCCGCTCAACCCCTAGCCTCTTTTCTGCAACAGTCCAATGCCGTCCTTACCCACGATGTCTCCACCCACTTAGGGCGGATTACGGCGCCGACCCTGATTACTTTCGGACGGACCGACCAGGTGACCTCGACTCGTTTCGCAGATCCAATGAGCAGCAAAATTCGTAATGCCGAGGTATTCGTTTTTGAAGGGTGTTCGCATGCGCCGATCTACGAGAAAGTTGAGGAATTCAATGAACGAAGTCTGCAGTTCCTGCAACGCCACACTGGTTGACCCACTGCACCAGACGCAGGACAGCGTTCCACGTGTTTGACCCCTCGCGCCGTGAGGCGGTAGCATAGTAAGTTGTACTCCAATACGGTGGGAGTAGCTCAGCTGGTAGAGCGTCGGACTGTGGCTCCGAATGTCGTGGGTTCAAATCCCATCTCCCACCCCAACTTGACTAACTTCGTCAATTTCAGGTTCTGATTCCCCAACCCAACCTTCAGGCACGTATTCATCTGCTTTGCATTCAGCGAAGTACGTCAGCAGCCGTTCATGGAGCAGAATATTTTTCTGGTTCAAAAAGGGGTCAACAGATTCCGGTTCAAAATATAACGTGCTGCTGAACAAACTGCGTTGAAGGTCAAGTTTCGTATCGAGGCTGCCGCGTTCCCATGTGCCAGCAAGGTCAATGGCTTCGGCCTTGCGAACATCTCCGGTCTCCGTGGTAGGCAGGTTCCGGCCTCATAACCTTTACAAGGTATTAGCAAAGTGGGGAGAGAGATTCCAATTGCAGTCATCGCAGTTGTCGCTGACATAATCGAGACTAGGTACACTCGCACCAGAATTGACTACTTCATGAAGGCCGCTGGGGTTTGGGGCGAACCATCACTGGGCAACAAAGTTGACGAGACTGGCGGCCCATGCTGCTCTTACGCTGGCAAGTTACGTTTTGGAAGCTTGGATTGAACGAACCCCATGAGGTTCCCAAATGGTTGACATCGAAGAATCAGACAAGACGCGGATTTATTGCAATTACTGCAAACGAAACACAAACCACGAGATGAAGGCCGAACACGCGGTCAAATGGTACGAGGATGAAGACCATTTCTTGGGTGAAATGCTGGTTTACCGCCTGTGGATTTGCAGTGGCTGTGAGCGTGGGGTGCTTCAACAAAAGTATGCCAATTCCGAAATGCAAGACGGTGAAGAAGAGATTTCCTACTTTCCTGCACGTTCCCAGAATGAGCTTTTCCCGAAAACGTACTCTAAGCTGAAGCCGAAGCTCGCTTCTCTCTATAAGGAAGCCATCACTTGCTACAATCACAACGCCCTGCTTATGTGTGCGGTGGGACTACGCGCACTACTTGAAGGAATTTGTGAAGACAAGAAAATCAAAGGAACGAATCTCAAAGCGCAAATCGAAGGTTTAGCTATTTCATTGCCGAATAAGAACATCATTCGGAACCTGCACCATTTCCGATTCATGGGCAACGAAGCAGCACATGAACTCGCTGCGCCAAAGCAGACTGAGCTTTTGGTTGCAATCAGCGTGATTCAAGACCTTTTGAGCTTGTTTTACGAACTAGATTACAAGGCTTCTCTTTTACGCGACCTACGTAGAGATGGCAAACGGAAGCCAGCAAAATCAAAGAAAGCAATTCCAGCAACGCCTAATGCCGCGCCAAATCCTTGACCCGACAAACGCTCAGTTCTTGAAAGATTGCTTTTCTGACGGCGGCGATGGCCTACCCTCCAGCGCGGCAAGTTTGCGGCAGGCAAATACAATAGCGATGACGCGCAACGTTCTTTTGCGCCCTTCATCGCTTATTGTTAGCTAATACGAATAAGCCTGTATGTAGACGCCATAGACTTTGGGAGTATCCTTGCAACTCTCCGGTTACATGTGTTCTAGGAAGTGTTCCTTTGGAGAGAGTAGATGCGCGTTCCGCCCATTAGCAATAAGGCACTATCATACGGAGTCGCTGCGCTCATTTCGATAGCGGCTGTCTACGTGCGCTATTTGCTCACACCTATTTTGGGCGATGCTAATCCCTATCAACCAGCTTGGATTGCTGTGGTTTTCTGCTCTTGGTACTGCGAGTTGTGGGGGTCCATTTTGGGCGTGGCCTTAAGTGCTTTGGGCGTAAGTTACTTTATCCTTCCGCCCATACATTCCTTCATGATTCATAACCGTTCGCAGCAGTTTGGAATGGTTGGTTTTCTGATTTTCGCAGCTGCTGTCATCGCGCTTGGTCAATCAAGTCGAAGCGGAAGTACTTCCCGCTCGCGTCTTGCGGCCATAGTGGATTCTTCTAACGACGCAATCATTTCAAAGAATCTGGATGGGGTGATTACGAGCTGGAATCGTGCTGCAGAGCATCTCTTCGGATGGACGGCGGCGGAGGTAGTCGGTAAATCAATTACGATTATTATTCCGCACGAACTACATGACCAAGAAATAGAAATCCTCAGGAGATTGAAAAATGGCGAGCGCATTGAGCATCTAGAGACTATCCGTCAGAAAAAATCAGGCGAGCAAATTGAAGTAGCGTTAACCATATCTCCGGTCAGAGGCCCCTTAGGCACAGTCGTAGGAGCGTCAAAGATTGCTCGTAATATTTCGGAGCGCAAACAGGCGGAAGCGAAGCTGAAGGCCGCCTTCGACCATCTGGAAGAGCGGGTTGAAGCACGCACAGCTGAACTTTGGGAAAACAATAAAGAATTAATGAGACAGGGCGAGACTGTTCGGGAACTGTCAGGTCACCTTCTTCAAAATCAAGATAAAGAACGCCGAAGAATTGCTCGCGAACTCCATGACAGCGTTGGGCAGTTGCTGGCGGCAGCAAACATGATGGTGTCCAAGGTTTCTAGAAAAACACGGGAACTGAGTCCTGAAGTCAACGCTGATGTTGAAGAAGCTTCAGGATTCATAGAGCAAGCCATAACAGAGATTCGCACGATATCGCATCTGCTTCACCCTCCTCTGCTAGACGAAATTGGTTTGGAATCTGCTATCCAATGCTTCGCACAGGGATTCGGGCAGCGCAGCAAGATTGACGTTAGCCTTGTCATATCCCCCGGCTTTGAGCGTCTCAGTCATGACCACGAACTGGCACTCTTCCGCGTTGTGCAGGAATGCCTCACGAATATTCACCGACATTCTGAAAGCAAAACCGCCAAGATTTGTTTGTCTCAAACGGACAGTTGCGTTCGCTGTGAGATTAGCGATGAAGGAAAAGGGATGCCGCAAGACCAGCTTAGTGCCTCAAGAACGATGGGGGTGGGGTTACGGGGTATGAGTGAGAGGGTAGGCCAGCTTGGCGGCATGTTGCAGATTCGTTCCAACGGCATAGGAACCACGGTCACCGTTTCGTTGCCTGTTACGCGAACTTCTCAAGAATCGATGACAGCAACGAGCTAGTGCTCGGGCGTTCGTTACAGTCAACTGCTGAAAGCAAATTGCTTGCCACGGCCTGTTCCGCTGGTCCTTGCCTGGAGGCGGAACGGGGCCAGCACAGTTTTTTCGATGTTCGCTTACAGAGTCAGCACCGTTCCTGTTTACTTCTTCTTCTCTTCGCAGCTCTCCGGGGTACCGTGCCAAACGCCTGAGCGCAACGCTCGGTTAACGTCACCAATGCACGCGGGTGACAAGCCGGAAACCTCAGCGGTCATTTTCAACGTGAGCATATTTATTTGTAGCAAGAGGTTGTGCTCCTTGTCTGTTGTTCCCTCTAACGAAACTGCCGCATAAGCTTCATCAAGGTCTTTCGTAGGTACGCCGCCATTGCTGAGTTGCTGCAGTTTGAGCAAGAGCTGTTTTGCCGCCGCAATCATCTCCGGCGTTGGGTGGTAAATCGCGTCATCCTTAGGCTGCTCCGGTTTCGCGGCGGTTGTAGGCTTCGCTGGGGTCGCTGGGGTTTGAGCCTGCTGCTTAGTCTTGTTTGCTCGAGCAGCGGCCGCCACATCTTGGTCTTGTGCAAACGCTAGCGTACTGAACAGCACCGCCACTACTACGGCTAAGGTGATTTTCATTATTGCTCTCCTGTTTGAAGTGTACTTGCTCACTACCAACTGCCGGGAATGATGTGTCTACTTCATAGCTAACTGTTTCCAAACCAGCGCGTATCGTCGTTGCTGCACGGAGCGTTGCTCTGGATGTTGACGCGGCGATTGATGACATCATGAGCGGCGAGTAGAAAGCGGTCTCTCATCCGAGAGCATCCCGGCCAATCACACGTAATCGCTTCAGGAATCGCTTAAAGTTCAGTGCACGGTCAAGCAGGCTGGGTTCAAATGGGGTCAAGCGTGGCACCCCATCCTTTCCGGAGCAACGACTTGCGAAACATGGAGAAACGTCTGAGCTTCTGGTTCAGAACCAGAAGGTCGGGAGTTCGAAGCTTCCGTGCGCTCACTTTTTTGTCATCTAGTTACGAGCCGTCACGGATTAGTTGTTTTTCGTTCGCGCAGCATGTTCACGGAACTGTAACGGCTCAGTGCCCTCGAGCACGAAGCTCGGCCGTAACGCTTACTCGTTTTTCTTATTGTGCAACAGGGCTCTTTTTTCCTTCTGGACGATGCTGCCAACGTCAGCGGTGATAGAGGGATCCTCAGACGTGCCGGTCACACGCACCGGAACGGCGGCTCCTCCCTGAGTGTTGAGTTTTGTTAGCAGACCTATTCCGACTTTACCGATGCCTTTCGCCTTGACTCCGATCACGACCAGGTTGAAGTTCAATTGATCGTTCGGCGAAACGGTCCCGCTGCCTCGGACCTCACCCATTGCAAGAATCACCGCGTCTATTTTGCCAACCGCTGCACCGGAGTTCGTGACCAGCACATTCATATGCAACTTCTTAAACTCCGTCGTGTTTCCCGTCTCTACGCCGCCCAATGCGGCGATGCCGTGAATTTTGGAACCGACGTCGAAACCCACCAGGCGCGTGTTGTCCACGCTGATCGGACCGGCGATGACAAGCGACTTTTCCTGCCCTGCGACGGTGAGGTCCATCGAAACCGTCCCCCCCTTCAGCAACGACCCGTTGGGTAGTCGAACGGCGGTCGCCGCCATCAACATCTGCAGATCATCAATGGGCAAGTTCTCTCCGCTGATCCTCAAATTCAGCACCGCGTCCTTAACCTCCCCTTCGACAATTTGATAGGTGCCGCTCACATTGATCGCTTCGTCGCCGCTCATTTTGATGGTCGCTTCCTGGATTTCACCGGTATTTTCCTTCAGGTGGTGCACACCTGTGTAAGCAAGGTCCACCAGTTTGGGGGTGGCTATAGCGCTCTTTCGAAGTTTTAGGTTTTGAAGATGGATCGTGCCGCTGGTAGCAAGTTTTTGCCCGTCTGAGGCTGCATGTAGTTCGAAGTCCGCAAGAAAAGATATTCCCGCTTCCGGATTGAGAAATGCCGCAGCGACCGGGTTCAAGTTCCTGACGATGATCTGTGCGTCGCCCGGGCTGGCGGCGCCATCATTGCGGTTGATCGGGCCGAGGCGCCCGGTGGCGCTGATCGTGCCGCCTGCAGGCAGGTTCGCGGACAACTCGAACCGAAATTGCGATGCGAACGAAAAATCGCGCGCGGTGAATCGCACGTGGTCGTACACGGTTGGCTCCCCGTGTGCCGGCAGAGTTTGAATGACCGCCCTTCCATCCTCGATACTGATGCGACCAACGGAAAGGTCCGGTAGCGATGGTAGGGCACTTGTGGGGTTTCCTGCGGCTGCGCCGGAGGCGTGCCCGATGGTCGAGAAATTCCACGTTCCGTTTGATGCGCGCATGATGCTGATTTGCGGTGACTCGATTTGAAGACTGCGCAGTTCTACGCGATGGGACAAAATCAGTGGTGCAAGAGAAACGCCTATTTGAAGTTCTTTGGCCGTCAGAACTGGGAGAGAGCTGAAGCTGGCATCGTCGGCAATCGTGATGTCAGTTGCGACCAGGCGCCGGGAAACGAGTGAAAAGCTCAGGTCGCCGAATCGGATGCTGCGGCCGAGTGCGGCCGTTAATTGTCTTTCGAGGACTGGACGGAGTTTGCGGGCGTTTACGAAAAAAGGAATCAACATCAACGCCACGACGAGGACAATCAGAAATGATCCTAGTATTTTCTGCGGCCGTTTCACGGCAACCTCTCAGGTCTACGGGGCGGAGAACAACGAACTTGGGGAGGAAAAGTATATGACGAAACCGAAAGTGGTTCATAGCGGCTGTTGCGAGCGGTCCTAGCGGTAGGAACGCCGGTTAACTCTGTCTTTCGCCAAAACGCTATCCAAAGTCGAAAGCGCATTGACACTTCAATGTGAACGTAAAGCACGCTAAGTGATTTGCTGGTCTTTGTTTCCTTGTATCTGCGTGGAAGCGAAAAACTGTGCAGCTCGGACGAATTTGCGTAGCGTCGTATCATCGAGCTTGCGCAGGCGTTCCCGGAATGAATGTAGGTCCATGGAAGCTCTGAACCCACCCTATTCAACCAACAGAGACCGAGCAAGTTAAGATAAGGTAAACAATCATCCAATTCTACTTCCACAGAAAGGGTTTTTCGTTCACCTTAGGATCGGCCTAAAATCGGTAGTGATACCTATCCTCGCGAGACGGGGAACTGCAAGGGTCACTTGGATTTGAAGTGGTGTTTGTCAATACGTAGGCATCTGATTTTTGTTTCGAGAGTAGATCTGGGGATTCCCAGCTTGGCGGCCGCCCCGGACGGCCCCGCGACTTGACCTCGGCTCTCTGCCAAGGCGGACTCAATTAGTTCCCTTTCTTGGTTTGCTCCCATGCGACCTAGCCTCTTTGAGGCTTCGCTTGGCCGCGCCGGCTCACCGTGCAACCAGACCTCGTCGACCGAGAACGTCTCGCCATCGCACAGGATCACCGCTCTCTCAATCACGTTTTGCAGCTCGCGAATGTTACCGGGCCAATGGTACGCCTGAAACATTTTCAAGGTTCCTTTGTCGATATTCTTGATCTTTTTTCCGATCTTGCCCGCGTAGCGCTCCGCGAGGTATTCCACCAGCATGGGGATGTCCTCTTTGCGATCTCGCAGTGGTGGCACATCGATGGGAAAAACGTTCAGTCGGTAAAACAGGTCGCTGCGGAAGGCTCCCGTGTCGATGGATTTTTTCAAGTCGCGATTGGTGGCGGCGATAATACGCACGTCAACGGTGATGGACTGATTCCCGCCCATACGCTCAAATTGGCGCTCCTGCAGCACACGCAACAAGGCAATCTGCGTTTCTGAGGGAAGATCTCCGACCTCGTCGAGAAAAAGTGTGCCGCCGTCCGCGAGCTCGAAACGCCCCAAACGCCGTTGTGTCGCTCCGGTGAAAGCACCTTTCTCGTGGCCGAAGAGTTCGGATCCAATCAACGCCGCTGGTATCGCCGCGCAATTGGCACTTACAAAGGCCCGGGAGGACCTTGGAGAGCGTTTGTGAATGGCTCGGGCGATCAGTTCTTTTCCCGTACCGGTTTCTCCGGTGATGAGAACCGTGGAGTCGGTCGGCGCAACCTTGGTCACCTGTGTCAGCACATGCCGTAGCGGTTCGGACGAGCCAACGATTTCCTCAAACAGCGAAGCTTGGTCGATCTCTTCTTTCAGTGCCAGGTTTTCCCTGAAGAGCTTCTCTTTTAGCTTCTCGATCTCCTCGATGGCGTTCTCCAGAGAGGCTCTCGCCTCGTGCTGTTCAGTGACATCGGCGGCCGCCCCGACGAACTCGACGTTACCCGCATCGTCTCGGGTGGCGTGCGCTCGAACGCGAACATGTTTGACCGAACCATCGGGCATTAGGAGTCGAATTTGAAGATCCCAATCCGTCCCGTCGCGTGCCGCGCGACCTCGAGTCTGTCGAACCAGCGGAAGGTCTTCCGGGTGAATTCGCTGGTCGATCAGTTCCTGGGTTGGTTTGGTTCCTGGTTCGTATCCAAGAATTCGATAATTCTCTTCCGACCAAAAAAGCTCTCCGCTGGAGACCTTCCAGGCAAAGCTCCCGATGTGGCTGATTCTTTGCGCTACTGCCAAATACCCTTCGCTGCGCCGCAGCGAGTCTTCCGCTTGCTTTCGTTCCTCGATATCCGTGGCCGTGCCATACCATTTGGCCACCTGACCTTGTACATCCCGGAGCGGGTTAAACCGGAGCAGAAACCACCGGTACTTCCCATCCTTTCGGAGTAATCGAGCTTCCATTTCGAACGGAAACCCGCGGGAGATCCCTTCCTGTCGTTCATGCCAATATCTGTCTAGATCGTCTGGATGGAGGAGCTTTTTCAGACCACTGTAGGACCTGTTTTGAATGGCCTCCGAATCGATTCCAAGGTATTCGAAACTGACTTTGTTGGAGTACAGGGCATTTCCATCTGCTCTCAGCACGAAAATATGCTGAGGTACAACATCTATGATCTGTCGGAGCTCTCGCTCCGCCTGCTTGCGATCCTCGATATCCGTCCCAGCGGCATACCAGCGAACGATATTTCCTTGTTCGTCTCGAAGGGGATTGAAACGGATCAGAAACCAGCGATACTGCCCGTCTTTTCTGAGTATTCGGGCTTCGGATTCCCAACCCACCCCTCGGGATATTGCATCTTCGCGTGCCAGCCGCACTCGATCAAGATCTTCGGGATGAAAGACCCTCGTGCGAAAGTTGTTTGCTTGCGCCTCTTCTAGAGTTAATCCGAAGTAGTCGAGCAAGCGATCATTCGCATAGAGAACGGTGCCATCGGTTCCATCAACGCACATGTACTGAGGAACAACATCGATGAGCTGTCGTAGCTCCCGTTCCGCCGCCTTGCGTTCCTCAATATCCGTTCCCGCCAGGTACCAACGTAAGACGCCTCCCCGTTCATCGCGAAGTGGCTTGGCGCGAATTAGAAACCAGCGAGACTGGCCATCTTTTTTGCGCAGACGAATTTCCGCTTCCCATAGTGCTCCGCTCTGAATCCCGGATTGGCGTAGGTTGAGGTATCTCTCCAGATCCTCCGGATGAACCCATTTCGTGGGAGTGACCTCAGACAGGAACTCCTCGAGGGTCATCCCGTGATAATCGAGCGCAACCTGATTGGCATGAACACGCCGGCCGTCTGCGGCGAGGACCACGATATGTTGCGGAACGGCATCCACAAGCTGTCGAAGTTCGCGGTCTCCTTCCGCCTTTGCCTCCAGCCCCTGGGCTCGTTGATCCGCCGGACTGTTGTACCCAGCACCCATAAGCTTCCAAAAACGCACGCATTTCTCCTTGAATTGTAGGAGAGTCAGCGTAACGCGTCAAAGCTACGAACGTATGGCACCAGCGCATCGCCTCTGCAATTTGAATGCAAATCGAAACTCAATTGACTCATCGCGTAACCCTTATCGGACATCTGTCGGAATCCGCCAATTGTCGGAACGCACCACTTCTGGCTGAGAGAAAACCCGGCGAATTCAATCGCTTATGACTGGTATCCCAGTTGCAATTTGTTCCTCCATCGGGACCAGGAGACCTCGAAGATGGTTCTGAAGATCGATAAAGATTCGGAGAGAGGCCGTGCGATTCTCCGTTTAAGTGGTCGAATTCAATCGGAACAACTGGAGGAATTGAAGAAGCAAATCGAAGGTATCCCAGAAGTTGTAGTTGATCTGAAGGACGTGAAACTTGTTGACCGGGACGTCGTGCGCTTTTTAGCGGATTGCGAAACAAATGGCACAGAACTCCGGCATTGCTCCCCCTATATCCGCGAATGGATTCTCAACGAACGAACCGACCCGTGAGAACCCCGACGGAATGAGCGGACGGATTCGTACAGTCGCTTTGGCATTTATTAGGCTGACGAATCCGGCTCGAGAGCCTTCCGAGCTGGACCGCTACCAGAGCAGCGCAGAAACGCTCGAAGTCGCATTTGAGAAAGGAAAAATATCCGGACAGTATTCCAGAATCGTCAAAAGTTGGGGCAAGGAGGAGAAAGCAGTGAAAGTTACACAAGCAAATCGCGGTCAAACTGCCAGGGCGCCAGAGTATGTGTTTGATTACGCAGACAGAAGTGCGGAGGCACAGCACCGAGAACTATCGAGACTGTACGACGAGAATACGATCCGTCACATCGAAAAGCTCGGCATCGATAGAGGGTGGACTTGCCTGGAAGTTGGTGGAGGTGGAGGCTCAATCGCGTCGTGGCTCTGTGCTCGAGTGGGAGTTCGTGGGCGCGTGCTCGCGACGGATCTAGATCCACTGTTCCTTGAGGAGCTTTCTTACGAGAACCTCGAGGTTCGTCAGCATGATATTCGCACCGAAGACCTACCGAAAGGGGAATTCGATCTCGCACATGCCCGATTGGTGTTAATCCATCTTCCGGACCGCGAAGTCGCCTTGAGACGAATGATTGACGCCCTGAAGTCGGGCGGATGGATCGTCGTTGAGGAGTTTGACGCTTTGACTTTTCTGCCCGATCCGGCGGTCAATCCTGGCGAGGTGAATCTCCGCATTAGACATGCTTTCCGTGAAGCTCTAACCGCTCGGGGAGCCAATCTTCACTGCGGACGCTTGTTAGCACATGAGCTAAAAGCCAATGGACTCGAGCAAGTTGGGGTCGAGGCCACGGTTTCCCTTTGGGGTGGGAAATCCGCGGGAACCACCCTCCTGAAACTCCACTTCGAGGAGATGCGCGAGCCTATGGTCGGTTCTGGCCTGATAACTCCACAGGAATTCGAGGCAGACCTAAAACGTATCGATGAGCAAGATTTCCTCATGCCTTCTCCGATGATGTGGAGCGCATGGGGAAGGAAGGCCGGCGGCCGCGCCAACTCCGCCTACACATAGCAATGTTTTAGATTCGGGAACGCGAATGACGCAAGGTCCGCGCCAATCTCGAGAGCACAGCGGACGCCACGAAATCCGGGGCGCAGAGCAACGCACAAGGCGAAATACAACTGCTGAAAAACACAATGCGAATCGACGTTCACACACACTTTCAGTGCCTCGACTTCGTGAAGCATCTTCAGGGTCGAAGCACGCTGCCCAAAAGCTTCCTCGACGGAGGGAATTACATAATCCAGTGTGCAGCAGGCTTAACCGTGCCTTCACTCCCCGAGGCCTTCGACATGGAAGAAAAGCTCCGGGACATGGAGGAGACGAAGATTGATGCGGCGGTCCTGAGCCACGGCATTCCTTTTGGCCCAGACGTGCTCGGCGGCCGAGAGGCGGACGAGTGGGCCAAAAGAATCAATGACAACCTGGCAGGGATCATTGAGCGCTTTCCCGGGAAGTTCATTGGCCTCGGGACCATAGGTTTTGGAAATAGTCAGCGATCAATCGCCGAGGTGAATCGCTGTATCCTGGAACTTGGCTTTAAGGGCTTCCAGATATTTTCAAACATCTCGAATAGATTGCTCGATTCATCAGACTTCATCCCGGTTCTTAAACATATAGGAATGCTTGGAGTTCCGATCCATCTACATCCCGCTATTCCTCTCAACCGCATCGGTCTGGACGTACCTAGACAGTTCCTACCGCTCGGTTTTCCTTACGATACTAGCTTGAACGCCCTTCGCCTTATCCAGAGCGGAATGTTCGACGCCATACCCAATCTAAAGCTGATCGTAGCGCACATCGGCGGCGTCATCCCATACCTTGCGGGACGGATTGGAACCTACAGCACTCCATCTGCGCTTGTACCCGGCTCATCACATCTGAAATATCCGATCCGCGACTACGTCCGCAAGCTGTATGTGGATACCGTTTGCTACCACGTCGAAGCACTTGAATGTTGCTACAGAGTTTTGGGGTCCAAGCAGATGCTCTATGGCACTGACCATCCCTTTGGCGACTACGATGTGCCGGCGGAACTCATCGAACGCCTCAGCTGTTCGGCAGCTGAACGCGAACTGATCTTTCACGGAAATGCGGAGCTGTTGCTGAATCTCAAACAGGTGTCGGTCGGTGTTTGAAACGCTCAAAGAAATCAAGGAGATCATGTTGTGAGCATGACGTTTGTACTGATTCACGGGACATGGCATGGCGGATGGGCGTGGCAGGACGTAATTCATCACCTTTCCCGAAAGGGTCACGTCGCCCACGCACCGACACTTGCCGGACACGGGCCCGGCGCAGCGCGCCGGGGAATCATGCATCGGCACTGTGTCGATTCCGTCGTCGAGTGCATTCGACACCACGAACTAGAGAACGTCGTTCTGGTCGGCCATAGCTTCGGAGGAACGATCGTTCAAAAGGTAGCGGAGGAAGTGCCGGACCGGATCGCGCAAATGGTTTTTCTGGACGCCCTAGTTCTCAAGGACAATGAGCGCGTTTCCGATGTTCTCCCGGACGTTTTCCTGGAATCTCTAGCACCCAACAACGGCAACGATCCAGTCGCTTCGGGTCCGGAAAATGCGCTTGGAATCTTTCCGACTCCGCCATGGGAGACCTGGCGCGACAATTTCATCCAAGACGCATCGGAATCCTTGGCACGCTCGACCTGGAAGCAATTGGCTCCAGAGCCAAGCCAAGTCAACCTGGATGCGTTAGGTCTGAAACGCTTTGGGTCGCTCGGCATCCCCAAGAACTTCGTCTTTTGCCGCCAAGACAGGGCAATGCCTGCGGGATACTTTCACCCGGGAATGTCATCCCGTCTCGGAGCATTCAAGTTGCTTGAAATAGAAGGCAGCCACGAGGTCATGTTTACTCGCCCGGCGGAATTAGCTGAAAAGCTTGTCGAAGCGAGCCATTCGTGACTCTCGATTGAGCGCACCATCGAGAAGAGCATTCGAAGAATGGAGAGTGCAAGTCACCAACAACTGTGCCCTTAACTTGGGCGGCTCCGTCGGACCGCAGTTCGATGAGGTCAAGGAGGTCTTTACCGACCATTTTGCGAACGGGGAGGGACTTGGGGCGGCAGCCTGTTCCAGGTTCGTGGCGCCCGGTGCGTCGGAATCAATGAGATGGTCGCTCATCTCGAAGCGGCAATGAATTCCAACCTGAGCGCCGCCCTAGTCATCTAATAGAAAGAGCTCAGCACGGAGAACTCTATAGATTTTCGGAACTGAGTCGCAAGTTTTTTGAGGTCAGGACTCCCGCGTAGCGAACCCTACTGGCACGTTCCCAGCTGATGGTTCATCCCGCACAGCTCGTTCGCAGCCGTTCTTGTCCAAAAAAAGGCCGCGTAAATCCGTCCGATTTCTTCAAGGAGAGAACGCGATGATTTTGTTGAACCGTGAAACGCGCAAGTTCGTTTCGATGGTTGGCACGAGCGGAGATTTAAACGAAGTAGGGCGAGTCCGACTGACCGGAGAATTGTTCTGCGGACGGTACCGTCCCGGCCAGCGGGTACGCTTGCGAGAGATCGCTGCGAAATACGGCCTGGACAACGATGCGGTCCTGAGGTTGTTTATGGAGTTTCGGTCCCTCGGATTGATTACGCTGTCGGGACAATTCTCCGCAGTCATCCACTCTCCAAACGCGAAAGAAATGTATGAGGCCTATGAGATACGCGCCGGGTTGGAGGAAATCGCGGGCAGAACGGCCGCGGAGGCACTAAAGAAAAACACTGCCGAGTTACAGAAAGAATTGGACGCCATGCGAGTCGCAGTCCGTACCGGCGACCTGGATGATTATGCCGTACATGACGCCGAGTTCCACAGAAGCATCCTCGAAGCTTCGGGAAACAGAGTCGTGTTGAGGGTTTGGGAAGCCCTGGCGTTCGATGTACGAATTCGGATTGCAATCGGCAAAGTGTCGCAGGAGCTTTCCGAAGTTGTGGAGTCTCATCAACCAATCGTTGACGCGCTGCACAACGGCCGGGCACGGGAAGCCAGTCTGTTGTTGCGCAACCACGTCGAAACGTTTGCCGAGTATCTCAAAAAAACAGATTCCGACTCGGGAGTTCACAGAGCCTTTCGAACCGACTTGGAGCGTGCGAAAGACGTGCAGCAAGCTTTTTTCCCTCCGCAAAGCTTTTCAATTCCTTGCCTGTCATGTGAGACGTTTTATCAGCCCGCTCGCGGCATCGGCGGAGACTATTATGACTTTCTCTCCCTGTCTGGCGGCCGTTGGGGTATTGCAATCGGCGACGTGTCCGGAAAAGGAATTGGTGCCGCACTGCTAATGGCCAGCTTGCAGGCTTCCCTTAGAGCACAGGCGCTACACCCACATCTAGACCTTACGGCACTAATTCAGGACGTCAACCGTCTCGTTTACGAATCATCTCCGACAGGTTTCTTTGCGTCCCTCTTCTATGGGGAGTACGAGCCGGCGAGCCGTACGTTGCAATATGTGAATGCTGGCCATGTCCCTCCGATTATCGTGAGACCTCGAATGGGATGTTGCGAACTTTTTCATCTGCGCGCTGAGGCTGTCCCGGTTGGAATGTTTTCAGACGCTCAGTTCGCGGCGGCAAAATTCCAACTGGAAAAGGACGACATTCTAGTGGCATACACAGACGGCATCACTGAGGCGGCAAATTCCTCCGGCGAATTGTGGGGGCTGGAAGGACTCGAGAGACTGCTGCAGTCTTGCAGCCAGATGACGCCAGGCGAAATCGTCGAGCGCGTCCTGGCCGAAGTGTCGGATTTTGCAAATGGCGAGCCACAGCGCGACGACGTGACGCTCGTGGTAATGAAAGTCCAAGAGGGATGCGAGATTTGAGCCTATCGGTCCAAGCCAACTTTGTTAAGTCCAAACCTATACTTAGGGGCTTAGCTGTTGGCCACAAACAGACTAGACAGCGAATCGCTTCTGTCACTTCTCAAGGCCGCCTCGATGCCCCGGAGCGGCCAATTGTCCCTAACGAAAACTCGAAAACTCCATGTGGCGCACGCCAGGCTCGACGCGCCTGGAACGCCGGCGTGGAATAGTTCTTGGAGAAAAGTATTCTGTGAGTCTTGATTTATCCGGCTCCTGCCGTGCAAGTTCAACTGGCTCAATGCGAATGCTGTTTTTAGTATGGACAACACCAATGAGCACGCGGGTGTCGCTGAGTTAACATTTCAGGTTTATGGGCTCACGGAAGATGCAAAAGACAGCCGCAGAGGCATAATCGGGTAGCGAGAAAAAAGTCAATGAACATTCTGACCGTCAATCTTCTGTTCAGTACCTTTGTTTTTTGGATTGCCGCTAGGATTTTTGTCTTCCCAAAACTTGCGGATCTGAGCCCGCAAGCTCTCTTACTGCCGATTCTTCTCCTGCACGCATTCCGGCATCTCGGACTAATGTTTCTAACCCCAGGCGCCACCTACGCCGGAATCCCTCCTCAGTTCGCGTATCCCGCAGCTTTCGGAGACCTGCTCGCCGCCTTGTTGGCTCTGATCGCGATTCTCGCTTTGGTGCGGAACGCTGCGAGCGCTCGATTCTTGGTGTGGGTCTTCAATGTCGAAGGAACACTGGACCTCTTCAATGCTATAACTCTCGCAACAATCTACCAGGCGCAACCCTACATGGGCCCGGCGTACTGGATTCCCGCATTCTGGGTTCCTGCGTTATTGGTCACGCACTACATCACGTTCGTGTTTCTTTGGACGTACTGGAAGAAACGGCCGAATTAGGACGACGTAGCGGATGCCTGTGCCCTTGGCTAGTTGACGAGAAATCGCGATTACACCCGGCAGGTTCTAAGTAATTCCCTCTCGTGACGTGGTGCAACTCAGGGTCTCATCAAAAATCTAAGCGACTGTGGCACCGAGCCTTCGCTTAGAGTGCGCCTAGCCGATACGAGGTAGGACAGGAAAAAGTCTTGCTGGACTCTTCCGAAAGGGCACCATAACCCGAGCTATCAGACCTCTGTGTGCTCGGCGTGAGCGGGTTGAGGAGGGCTGCCTTCGCTTCACGAACCATAGTGTCCGCGAACCAAGTTATTGCGGCGGTGCACTTTACCTGCAAGCCTCGTTGGCCAGGAGGAGCTCCGCAACCATTTCACTCTCTCGTCGTCGGCCGTATTTTTGACGGGAATCAATTGGTTACCCATCAGCGTCGTCGCAGGGGCGCTCGTCCTGGCATGATCCTTATCGCCCTCGCCGGTCTTAGAGCTTCACTTCCGGATGGCCGACCATCCTGGTGTCAACGAGTGCCGCTAGTCCTGCAGGTGTCCATTTCCAGTGCCCCGCAGCTCGCGGCGCCGCAATCACATAAACCCGGCGCGCCACTCCGCTCCCTTCCACATAGTCACGACTTTATCCTTGCTGCGGTTATCATAATTCTCGCAACCGGATTTCTGCCTGCGCCCGATCGGCTGGCCCGCCCGTATGGTCGGCCGGCCGCGATGGTGCTACAATCCGGCCGAAATGGTGGTTTTATTTTGGCCCAGGACAACTTGCGTCCTGAAAGCTGCGATTCAACACGCTATATAGGTATCGGCATTCCTGTGGAATGGAGGCTAATTGCGAACCTTTAGGAGCGGGGCGTTGCCAGTCCGAATCGCTACAGTCCGATTTCCCGTAATGTCGAAAGCCCCTTTCACACGCTGATTCTCAGCCCGAGAAGAATATGAAGCTTCATCTGGTCGAACGGGCAAACGCTGTGCCGCGCTTGTATACCCTCGCGGCAGCGTTCCTGTTGAGCCTCTTTAGTCCAGTTTCACCCGCGGTTGCTCAATACCACGTCGATTCCTGGACCACGGACAATGGCTTGCCGCAGAACGTCGTTCGAGATGCATGCCAGACTCCGGATGGTTATCTCTGGCTCGCTACGATGGACGGCTTGGTGCGGTTCGATGGTGTGCGATTCACGGTATTCAATCGCAGCAACACGCCGGGCATAGACGGCAATCGCTATTCCTCACTTTACTGCACCCCTGGCGGCGAAATCTGGGCAGGCAGCGAGATGAGTGGAGTTACCCGTTATCGCGGTGGTACCTTCAGCACCTACAATACGCAGCAGGGGCTGCCGTCGGACGCTGTTCCAGCTGTGACCGGCGATGACACCGGCCGGATCTGGGCTCTTTCACAGGGTTCGATTGTCCAGTGGAATGAGGCAGCTTCAAGATTCATGGATTTGCCTCCGGAGCGGTCGAGATACAACTATGCGCCGAATGGTCGATTTGGTTTTTGGAGCCTCGACAGAAACAACGTGCATTTGTTTGTTCGGGGACAGGTACTTGATTATCCCCTTCCTCGGGACTGGCCACGCCACATCTTGACTAGGGTAGGCCAGGATTTAAATGGATTTATCTGGCTGGCTTCCGCCGACGGCCGATTTGCGAAATTCAGTGGCGGCCGCTGGTCGAAGACACTCCGGCGCGAAGCTAAACAAACTGGCTCGAACGCCTTCATCTCGACTTATCGCGATGCTCAAGGCAATCTTTGGACTTTTGGAATCGCATCCGACGCGGGAGCCTACCTTGTCGAGTACTTGAGCCTGCCCTCGCGAGGCCAACCTCGGCGAATCGTGTTCAACTCCTTCTTCGAAGACCGCGAAGGCAGCATCTGGCTTCCCACCGATGGACAAGGTCTATACCGTGTTCGCAAGCAGGCCATTTCCATGCTTTCGAACGACGATGGCCTTCCCGATCGAAACATATATCCCATTTATCAGGATCGATCCGACGCGATCTGGATTGGGACATGGAACGGGGGACTGGTCCGATTCAGTCATGGGAAGTTCACAACCTTTTCTACCGCTAACGGGCTAATTTCTAATCGGATTCAGTCCATCGGAGAGGATCACGACGGCGTTCTATGGGTGGCGACCAGTCCTGGCCTGCAGCGAATGCGCAATGGGAGCTGGGAGGGGGTGCAGAACGAGCTCTTCCCCAGCGGTGAAGATGTGCGAGCCATTCACCAGGACCCCGAGGGCAGTTTGTGGTTTGGAACGAGCGAAGGTGTCCTCTGTTATAAGAACCGCAGCTGGACTGCCATCACCGCCAAAAATGGTTTGGCAACCAACGACGTGCGCGTGATCATCGATGGCCGGGAGGGAAATCTCTGGATCGGAGGTTATGGCGGGCTCACGAGCATTTATCGCGGACAGTTCAAGCGTTGGACGGAGGCTGACGGTCTGCCCAGCAACAGTATTCGCGCGTTATACGAAGATCGCGACGGGGTTCTTTGGATCGGAACATATGACGGCGGTCTCGGAAGGCTCCAAGACGGCAGGTTCACTCGGTACACGGTACACGACGGACTCTTCAACAACGGCGTCTTCCAGATTCTGGAGGATTCACGCGGATTTCTCTGGATGACCAGCAACCGCGGTGTCTATCGTGTATTGAAAACCGAGCTGAACGATTTTGCCATCGGCGGCCGGCGCGCGATCTCATCCATTGCCTACGGCAACAGCGACGGCATGAAGAACGCCGAGTGCAACGGCGGTTTCTCTCCCGCGGGTGTTCGGGCGCGCGATGGCAAAATATGGCTTCCGACCCAAGATGGTGTCGCCGTGATTGACCCTGAGCGGGTGGAGGTCAACTTGCGCCCACCCCCGGTTGCCATCGAGTCGATTTCGGTGGATCGCGAACCCGTCGCCGTGGACCAGCCACTTCGCATTCAGCCCGGACAGGAAAATCTCGAGATTGGATATACGGCGCTCAGCCTCGTAAACTCGGAGCAGATCCGATTTAAGTATCAGTTGGTTGGTTGGGACCGGGCCTGGGTGGATGCATCCACGCGGCGCATGGCTTACTACTCGCATGTGCCAGCGGGCACATACGTCTTCAGAGTCATAGCCGCCAACCGTGACGGCGTCTGGAATACGGAGGGCAAGAGCGTGAGGGTGGTGGTTCTGCCACCGTTCTATCGGACCTGGTGGTTCTTGACGCTTGTGTTGGCGAGCGCTGCAGGAGCCCTTATTCTCGCCTGGCAGTACCGAGTTTCGCAGTTCAAGCGCGCGCGAGCGGTGCAACAGGCCTTCACTCGGCAGCTGCTCAGTTCTCAGGAGAGCGAGCGCAAACGCATTGCTGGCGAGTTGCACGACTGTCTGGGACAACGACTCGTGGTCATCAAGAACCTGGCGCTCCTTTCCTTAGACAACGGATCTTTGAACAATGGGATCCCCGCCGCCAGTGCTGCAAGACGGCACATAGAGGAGATCTCGACGGAGGCTTCACACGCGCTCGGCGAAGTACGAGAAATCTCCTATAACCTAAGACCCTATCAATTGGACCGCATCGGCTTGACGAAGGCCACCGAGGCATTAGTCAATAAGGCTTCGCGCGCGAGCACCGTTACCTTCACGGCTGAGATCGACGACATAAACGATGTGTTTCCCAAAGATTCAGAGATTGCCTTCTACCGAGTGGTTCAGGAGTGTATCAACAACGTCCTGAAACACTCGCAGGCGACGGAAGCAAGCGTGGCCGTGCGGCGCGGGGTGGCGGAGGTGCGGTTGACGGTCCGCGACAATGGAAAAGGATTCACGCCCGGGGCAGCCGGCAGCAATCCGGCATCCGGCGGCTTTGGGTTGATCGGCATCCTTGAGCGCGCCCAGTTACTTGGTGGCAACCCGGTGGTTCACTCAGCGCCCAGCCGAGGAACAACGATCAGTATCGAAATTCCGGTCCCGGAAAACAGCCATGAAAAATGAAATACGCGTGATGATCGCGGATGACCATCCGGTTGTCCGTCAGGGACTCCGGCAGACTATCGAGAGCGACTCGACCCTCAAGGTGGTGGCCGAAGCCGGCGATGGCCAAGCGGCGCTCGCCCAGATTCGAGAACTAAAGCCTGCCATAGCGGTGCTCGACGTGGATATGCCGCAACTTGACGGCTTGGGCGTGGCGCGGGAGATTCGGAAGAAGAGGCTAGCCGTTGAGATTGTCTTTCTAACGATCCACAACGAAGAGGATCTTTTCCACGCGGCCATGGACCTTGGATCGAAAGGCTACCTGCTAAAAGACAGCGCTTTGACGGAGATCGTGCAGGCGCTGCGGGCGGTGGCCGAGGGCAACTATTACGTCACGCCTTCGCTCACTGCTTATCTGGTGCATCGTCGCAGCCGCGCCCAGACGTTCGCCTCTGAAAAGCCGAAGCTGGCCGCTCTGACGCCTACGGAGCGCCGCATCCTGGGTATGGTTGCCGAGGGCCAATCCAGCAAATCGATAGCGGAGGAACTGTTCATCCACTACCGTACAGTCGAAAACCATCGCACCAACATCTGCCAAAAACTCGGGCTGCAAGGCCACAACGCGTTGTTCAAGTTCGCCCTCCAGCATAAGGCGGAGTTGTAGGTGGCTAAGAATCGTAGGTGATAGGTGGCGGGGTCGTAGTCACACTGGTCGGATGGCATTGTGAACTAACGCGGTAGCCTGCAGAACAGGCCCATGCGCGCACGGCCAGACTTCGAGTTGCTCCAAACATTGTGGAACCACACGGCAAAATGTGTGGGACCACACACCCGAATCGTGTGGTTCCCGCTATTCACCTTCCTCTCTCCAGCCGTTTAAAGTGCTTTTGCCATGAAGGAACCGTGCCCCCTTAACGCGGTGTGTCAGGTGATCAAGAGTCGTGATGGCGCTGCTGGCGGGCCAAATTCAGGAGTGAACCCCCGGCGCTGGAGCGCTTGCAGCCTATGACTGCCCTGGTTTTAAGGTAATTTTCGAGAGAAGAGGAGAACCATGGAAAATCGGAATACCCTTTCGTTGCAGCGTAAATTGACTGTCGAGCACAGCGCTTCCGACGGAGGTACGCCCACTCTCGTCTGCCGTGGACGCATTACAATGGAGACTGCCAACCACTTCAGATCGGAAGTCGAGACCCTTGCGCAAAAACACAAGTTTGTGAGGGCCGATCTTGGCGGCATCGACTTTGTTGACAGCGAGGGCCTTGGCATCATTCTGGGTACGTACATTCTCGCCTTATCTCATGGCTGCAACCTAATGCTTGTCAACGTGAACTCACGGGTCAAGGATCTGTTGAACATTACTCATCTCGAGGCGGTGCTTGGAAATAGGACGTAGGACCCGCTAACTGATGTAGCAACACCAAGATGGAGCAAACACACACGGAGACGCGGGACATAAGGCTACACCCAGACATGAGAGATTCGTCGTCAAGGATCTTAGGAGCACTGACTATGCAGCCGGTTCGGCTCGACCTTGAAAGCCAAACTCGCAGCGGCGCAGACATCTATTGCACTAGACTCACCGGCAAACTGAGTCTGGAGACGGTTCCCGATTTCCTTTGTACGATGCGTTCGGAGCCCGCCTCGTACCTAGTGCTCGATCTGAGCGGTGTTTCCTTCCTGGACTCGGCAGGCGTGGGCGCTCTGGTTGGTTTATTCATAAGCCGTCGCAACACCGGGAAGAGGCTGGCGCTGGCGGCTCTTGCGCAGCAAGGCATCGCCGCATTGCAGGTTTCCGGCCTGATTCACCTCTTGCCTGTATACGCCTCGGTCGATCTCGCAATTCGCCAATTCAGGATGTAGAGGATCGTTGCTCAAATCAACTATGATCCGGCGGGTCACCGTAGCGATTTGAGCGTGCGATTCCGCGATCAGATCGCGAATCTGCCTTTGAAACACCTCCGAATTTTCGGCGGTAATCTTACCCTTACAGGGGACGATGTTCTTGTGAGGGGGCGGCAACG
>Ga0306920_100001513_pt1 | contig 28977 bp, 26 predicted proteins | sample flu12Cox44000170_FD_204666 | JGI IMG/M metagenome (GOLD analysis project Ga0306920, IMG submission 204666) | Lab enrichment of tropical soil microbial communities from Luquillo Experimental Forest, Puerto Rico - flux4day.12C.oxic.44.000.170 (v2)... | ecosystem: Environmental > Terrestrial >... | reverse complement strand
CTTTGGCCAAGACCCCATTTGGCATCCTGAGTTCCCGAAACTATACACTAGTTCGCCTTCGGTCCCGAGCTCTTTTCATCGCTAGGCAAAGGTTGCCGCCGAGTTAAGGTAAATCGCCAAAGTTAATCGAGCGGTGGGCCAGAACCCGTGTTTGAGCCAACGTGTGTTCGAGTATGACCACTGGCGGGAAAAGGAGGTCTTAAGATCGCTCGTGAATGGCTCAATGACAAGTACTAGAGGACTTGTTTACTAATCCATTATTGCAGGATATGGCAGACAGAGCAGCAGTGCTGGAATACACTTTCTTCAGACCTTCTTCCATTGCCTGGCGCAAGACGTCCGGGCCCGCGACGGTGCAGAATCGGGTGCAGCCGATCGACATCCTGGAACCATTGCCGCGGTCGGCGATGCATGATCTCGGTGAGATAGCGAATCGCCGGCTCCCCCAGTTCCAATAGCTGCTGTTCAGATAGCGCTTGCCCCGCTTTCCGGAAACCGCTGCCACCATGGCGGCGCGGTGTTCCGGGTAAGGAGCAGCAGAGCAGGAGTTTGGCCCGGGTGAACATAACCAGCTCGTCGGGACGGGGAAAGGAGTGCTTTGGCTAATCGATCCACGATTGCGCAAGCTTTGGATTGCGAGCGCGGTCCCGCCTCTATCAGCTACAATCGGAACCTTCCAATGCTGCGTTTTTCGACAGCCGGTGAATCCCACGGAGAGGCGTTGGTGGCGCAGCTCTCCGGGTTACCTGCGGGGCTGAGTGTCGATCTCGAGTTCGTCAACCGCGAGCTGTGGCGGCGGCAGCAGGGCTACGGGCGCGGTGGCCGCATGAAGATCGAACGCGACTCGGCGCACGTCCTGAGCGGAGTGCGTCACGGTCAGACCATTGGCTCGCCCGTCGCCATCTTGCTCGCCAATAACGACTGGAAAAACTGGATCGAGTCGCTGCCGGTGGAGCCTGGTGACCCGGCGAAGCACAAACGTGTAGCATCACCTCGCCCCGGACATGCCGATCTTGCTGGCGCGGTGAAGTACAACTTTCCGGAAGCCCGCTATGTGCTGGAGCGCGCCTCGGCACGCGAGTCGGCGGCGAGGGTGGCCGTAGGGGCGCTAGCCAAGCTACTGCTTCGCGAACTGGGCATCGAAGTCCTGAGCCATGTCATCGCCGTCGGCAGCGCACGGCTCGAGAAACCCATCAGCTGGGAAGCCATTCGTGCCGTAGCCGAGAAAGACAACATCCTGCTGAGCTGTGGCGATCCGGAAAGCGAAGGGCGCATGAAGGAGCAGGTCGACATTGCATTACGCACCGGTGATTCGGTAGGAGGGGTCTTTGAGGTCGTCGCCCACGGCGTGCCGCCCGGCCTCGGCACTTACGTGAACTGGGATGAGCGTCTCGATACGCTGCTGGCGGGGGCGGTCATGTCATTGCAGGCCGTCAAGGCGGTCGAGATTGGCGATGCTGTCGAGGCCGCGGGATCCTTCGGGTCCGCGGTGCACGATGAGATAGGATACGAGCGCGACCGCAAGGATTCGTTTACCGGTTTCACGCGCCGCTCGAATCACGCCGGCGGCTTGGAAGGCGGGGTGTCGAATGGCGAAGACATCCGCATACGCGGCTACTTGAAGCCGATTTCGACACTGCGGCGTCCGCTCGAGTCGGTCGACTTCGCCAGCCGGGAGCCGGTGAAAGCTGCATACGAGCGTTCCGACGTCTGCGTGGTGCCGGCTGCCGGGATTGCGGGCGAAGCCATGGTCGCACTCACGTTGGCTCGCTGTGCGCTGGAGAAGTTCGGGGGCGACTCAATGCTGGAGCTGCGGCGCAATTTCGAAGGCTACTGTCAACAGTTGCGAACTTTTTAGAGTGCTTTTTTGCAGACAGGATTGGATCACCTTACAGAAACTGCCTTGCCTGTTACATTGGCCTGGTGCCGATCCACCGGAAAATATTCACGGAGTCACGGAGATCACGAGGAACGGAGTAGAAAAACAAACTCTTGGCCCTCAGTGCCTCCGTAGTGAACCTTGCCGGTTGGAAAAGTATGGTGTTTCCTGAACTGCCTACATGATCTATCCCATCGTGAAATTCGGCGACCCAGTCCTGGAAACTCCAGCCGCGCCAATTACTACCTTCGACGATAAGCTACGGGAGCTCGTCGAAGACATGTTCGAAAGCATGTATGCCGCGCACGGTGTAGGGCTGGCTGCCCCGCAGATCGGCGTCAGCAAACGGATCGCGGTAATCGACGTGACCTTCAAGGAAGATCCGGCAGCCAAGATTGCACTGATTAATCCTGAGATCATTCATACCGAGGGACGTATCAGCTCGAACGAGGGCTGTCTCAGCCTGCCCGAATTTCGCGAAAAGGTGACGCGCGCACGCTCGGTCACGGCCCGCGCGCAAAATCTGCAAGGTGAGTTTTTCGAAGTGACGGGCGACGACCTGCTGGCTCGCGCTCTGCTGCACGAAACCGATCATCTCAACGGCAAGCTCTACATCAGCCACATCAGCGCGTTGAAGCGTGACATGATGAAGCGCAAGATCCGCAAGCTGATGAAGCAAGGCGAATGGTAATACGTGCATGATGGACCTGGTTTTCTGCGGCACGCCAATGTTTGCGGTGCCTACGTTGGAGAGGCTTGTGTCTGCAGGGTTCAGGATCAAACTGGTCGTCACCCAGCTCGACCGGCCGAAAGGACGCGGCATGAAGTTGATGGAGTCCCCCGTGAAGCAGGCTGCCCTTAGATTGAACCTGCCCGTCACCCAGCCGGACAAAATCAGGAACAGCAACGACTTCCGGGCGCAACTCCAGGGCATCCATGCAGAAGCTATCATCGTCGTCGGCTATGGCCGCATCATTCCACAATGGATGATTGATCTCCCGCCGCTGGGTAACCTCAATCTGCATGGGTCGCTTTTGCCAAAGTACCGTGGAGCAGCGCCGATCCAATGGGCGATCGCCAGCGGCGAAACCATCACTGGCGTGACGACCATGCGCATCGATGCCGGGCTCGACACAGGCGACATCCTGCTGCAAGCCGAGGAGCAGATCAAGCCCGAGGATACGGCCCTGACTCTGACGCCGCGGCTCGCGCGCACCGGAGCCGAGCTGATGATCACAACGCTTGCGGGGTTGAAGGGTGGCACGTTAACCCCTCGACCGCAGAACAAGGCGCAAGCTACCCTCGCGCCGATTCTCACGCGCGAGGATGGGCTGATCGACTTTGCGCGCACTGCAACCGACACGTGGAATCGACTCCGCGGATTTCAACCCTGGCCCGGAGCCTTCACAACCTTTCGAGGCAAGACATTGCATCTGCAGGCTGGGGTCCCGGCCCCCGAAGTTGCGACCGTCGCGCCCGCGCACTTTGCGATGGAGCGCGAACGCCTATTGCTGGGATTCGCGCACGGCACAGCTCTCGAAGTTCATGAATTACAGGTTGAAGGGAAAAAACGCATGTCCGCGCGCGATTTCATCAACGGCTACCGGCCCAGCAGCAACGATAAGCTGGGTAATTAGCAGACAGCGACGAAACCCCTCCAATCAACAACCAGTGACGAGGAGAGCGAGCTGTTCGACGCTATGTTCCTCGAGTGGAAAAAGTCTAAAAAGCTGGTGTTGACGCACGTTATCGGCGGGAAATGCGGGACTGGGGAATCTACAACTGTTTGCACCCCTCGAATAAATGACCTACATGACTTCCCGTACGTTTGTAAGATTGATGATCGCCAATAACGTTTTGCTAATAGCAATTCGCTGGTTGTCAATTGCTGGTCGCTGAACCCTATGCCCGTTTCACCCGCACGAGCTGCTGCATTCGACATTCTGCTTCTTGTCGAAGAGGAAGACGCGTACGCCAGTGAGCTGCTACATTCTGCGCGCCTCGACCAGCTCAGCGTTGTCGACCGTGGGCTAGCGACTGAGATTGTCATGGGTGTCTTACGCTGGCGCTCGCGGCTCGACGAAGACATTGGCAGAGCCTCCTTCAAACCGCTAGCCAAGCTTGATCAAGAAGTCGTTATCGCCTTGCGGATGGCGGTCTACCAGATTCGCTGCCTGACTCGGGTACCATCGCGAGCCGCCATCAATGAGAGTGTCGAACTCGTAAAGCGTGCCAAGAAGCGATCTGCAGCTCCCTTCGTCAATGCGCTCTTACGCAGGGTGGCCGATGGGCTTAGGGGTAAACGCTTCGAAGAGAACACCGCACGCGATCTCGTGGCTCAAGGGCTGGCGCGCGACTTCGCCCACCCTCGTTGGCTGGTCGAGCGCTGGATCGGACAGCTCGGACCGCATGATGTTCTAGCCATCTGTGTTGGTGATCAGCTTATACCCAAAACCGCCCTGCGACTCGACAGCCCCGACGTGGCAAAGGAGCTGGAGGATGAATGCATCGAACTCGCGCCGGGCTCGCTTCTCACTACCGCGAGGATTGTTAAAGCCGGAGACCTGACCCAAACCACTGCATTCCGGGAAGGCCGAGTTCTTATTCAAGACCAGGGCTCCCAACTTGTGGCCGCCCTGGTCGGCAAAGCTGGTCGCATTCTCGATTGCTGTGCTGCTCCAGGCGGCAAAACCGCAGCAATTGCTGCCCGCAACCCAACCGCGAAGATCATCGCAGCCGAGCTTCACCCCCATCGCGCAGCACTCCTACGCAGGCGCGTATCCGCAACCAATGTCCAGGTCATTAGTGCCGATGCGTTGGCACTCCCGCTAACGGGCGGTTTTGACCGCATCTTGGCTGATGTTCCCTGCTCCGGAACCGGCACTCTCGCGAGCAATCCTGAGATCAAGTGGCGGCTCAAGCCCGAGAACCTGGGGAATCTGCATAACAAGCAAGTCGCGATACTTCACGCGGTCCTGCAACAGCTGGCGCCGGGAGGCCGGGCGGTCTACTCAACCTGTTCGCTAGAGCGCGAGGAGAACGAAGATGTGCTGGACGAGGTCCTTCGCGACACCAGTCGCTTCACGTTGCTCGATTGCAGGAACGAGCTGGAGCGACTGCGCAATGACGGTGAACTTGCTTGGCCAGACCTTTACTCGCTCCTTAGCGGTCCATTCCTGCGTACAATTCCAGGGGTTCACCCATGCGAGGGCTTTTTCGCTGGGATCATCGAGCGATCTGCCTAGGGTCCTTCAGGGTGTCCCGAGCGGCTGCGCCGCGCGTCCCTGAACCCAGATGCCCGGACATCGACATCCCGCACTGCTTTATGGTGAAACGCCAAAAATCCGCACCCAGAAATACCTATGCATACGAAAATGCGGCAGAGCGATGACCCTGCCGCACGATCTTAGGCCGGGCAGTTACTTCTTATTATTGACCGCTTTCTTCAGTTCCACGCCTGGAGTGAACTTCGCGACCCGACGGGCCGCGATCTTGATCACCCCGCCGGTCTGCGGATTGCGTCCGTTGCGTGCTTTGCGTTGCGAAACCGAAAATGTTCCAAACCCGACCAGGGTCACGCGATTGCCTTTTTTCAGCGACATTGTTACGGAATCAACGATTGTGTCAATGGCCCCTGCTGCACTTGTCTTGCTAACCCCTGTCGCAGCTGCAATTTTATCGATCAGATCGCCCTTGTTCATCACCCCTCCTCGTCAGGACGGATATTTGTGGCGGGAGTATTTACCTGCCAAAACCGTTGCATGTCAAGAAAATCCGTGACGACTCGGACACCAAGCTGGGCAATCCCAATCTCCCGCCAAAGATGTCACCCTGGTTCGGGACTCGAGGTGGGCCGAAGGTTGAAGTGGCCAGCAGCTGGAAGAAGACTTACCTCGGCCTTGCACCAATTCGGTGTCCGCAGTAGATTCAACCAATCCCATGAACGCAGGACCTGTTCTGTGAGCATTGCAGCAACCCGGGTATGTACCATCTGTGGTGGAACGGGATGGCGGACTCTTGACCACGGCAAAGAGCGTGTTGTGCTTCGCTGCGAATGCCGCGTACGCGAACGCGGCTGGCGCCTGCTGGCGGCCGCAAACATCCCACCGCATTATGTGAATTGCGAATTCTCCAGCTTCAGCACTGAAGGCGACCAGCATGTCTTTGAGCCGGCCAAGCGCGTGGCTGAACAATTCGTGGAGAACTATCCCGTCGAAAAGACAGGGCTTTTGTTTGTCGGAGGGCCGGGAACAGGAAAAACCCATTTGGGAGTATCGATCCTGAAACGGCTCACTACGGAAAGAGGCATCGCCTGTCGCTTTGTTGATTATCGCGAGCTGCTCAAAGAGATTCAGCATACCTATAATCCCAGCGCCCAAATGACGGAACTCGGCTTACTACAGCCGATTTTCGAAACGGAAGTCGTCATGATCGACGAACTGGGAGCCATTCGGACGTCGCAGTGGGTTTGGGACACAGTGGCTCACATTCTGAACAGGCGCTACAGTGAGGACCGCACCACGATCATCACCACGAACTTCGAGGACCGTCCGGAACGCGTCGTGGAAGAAAAAGAACGAGGCGAACACTTCAGCGATCCCGAGCGCGTCATGCGTGGCGAAACCCTGGGAGACCGCATCGGAGGTCCGATGTGGTCCCGTTTGCACGAAATGTGCCGAAAAATCGATATGGAGGGGCCGGACTACCGCCGGCGACTCTCTAGCCGCCTGGTCAGGAAGAGGCTCAATGTGAAGTCGAGAAGGGTTGCGGACGCGTCCGAAGAGGGGTCTTGAATTCGTCGCAGTCAGCGATTAGGTGCTGACAAATGCCCCGGAGAGTGGCGGGATCCTGGGCGATTTGAGTCGCGGAGGATATGACGCACCCGCTTCGGTTGTACATGATCCTGTTGAGTGGCTGCGGTCTGGTTCTGAAACAGGTGCAACGTCTGGCGGATTTAAAATGGGCTGTGTCCTTCCAGCGTCTCGAGTTTGTTGCGGAACGCGATTCTGAGCTCTTTGCCGCAATCCCAGCCGGTGCCGCGGTATTTCTGCTACGAGGCGCGGACGAGGTTGGCGAACCTTACATCAGCAAGACTTCAAACTTGCGCCGCCGTCTGCAGCGTCTGCTTGGCCCGAGTGAAGGCCAAAGCCGCAAGCTGAACCTGCGTCACCGTGTGGGTTGGATCGAATGGCTTGCGACCGGATCGGATTTCGAAGCTTCCTTCCTGCTGCATGGAATCCTGCGCCGAGAGTTTCCCAAGACCTACGATAGGCGACTACGGTTGCGTTTCGCGCCGCTGGTGAAGCTGATCCTCGATAATCCCTACCCACGCGCAACTGTAACCACACGGATTGGGGGCCTGAAGGGAAACGCGCAATACTTCGGGCCGTTCGCGACCCGAGTGGCTGCTGACAAGTTTGCGAACGACTCGCTTGACTTCTTCAAGATGCGGCGCTGTGTCGACGACCTGCACCCCGATCCGCAGTTTCCCGGCTGCATTTACTCGGAGATGAAGATGTGCCTGGCGCCGTGCTTCAAAGGCTGCACCGACGAGGAGTATGCGACGGAGGTCAAGCGTGTCCAGCAATACTTCGCCAGCAGCGGACAGTCGCTGGTGGGTGAGATTCAGCGCATGCGCGACGACGCCTCCGCGAGCTTGGATTTTGAGAGCGCTGCCCATCTGCATGCGCGGCTGCAAAAAGTCAAAGCTGTCACGTCGCAGTTGCCTGAGATCGTGCGGCGCCTGGAGGACTTGAATGGGCTGATAATTCAGCCCTCGGCCAAACCCGAAGCGGTGGAGCTGTTCAAAGTCGTAGCCGGACATATCTGTGAACCTGTCGCGTTAAGCGTCGGAGCCAAGGCCGAAGCAGCTCACATGCAGGCAAGACCTCAGTCTATGGAATCGCGCATCATCGAGGCGCTGGCGGCGGTCAAGCCTCCTAAGCTGCGTGGCGCCCTGGAATGGATGGAACATCTGGCACTGCTGAAACGCTGGTATTACCGTACCGTCAAGGTAGGTGAGCTGTTCTTGAGCGCTACGAATGGAGAGTTGCCGATGCGGCGCGTGGTGCGCGGCGTGTCGCGTGTCTTCCGGGGCGAAAAGCCGGCCGGCGACCTGAGTGAGACGGCTGGAGACTATTGGCGATACCGCGCCGGCGAGGCGGGTATCAAGCCCTAGTCACTTCAGCATGCAGGTGTCGCCAGGCCTTCCACCGCTCTACGCAAGCTGATGAAAAGCCCTCTCCCGTCTACAATGCTTCTACCGGTAGATCGGAATCCCGACGCGTCAGGAAAACAAGCTTTGAACGAAAAAGCCAGGCAAAGCCACCTTGCCATACTTGGGCTCGGCAAAATGGGCAGCATTCTCATGCAGGCCTTCCGCAACCGGGAGGTCGTTGAGGCTCAGAGCATTCGTGCCACGGTGCAGCACGCCGAGAGGGCCACTGCGCTTACGTCGAAGTACGGTATCGAGGTATCGACCGACAACCGTGCCGCCGTGCGCGGAGCTCACATCGTGCTCTTGTGCGTGAAGCCGCAGACGGTCGGCGATGTTATGCAAGAGATCCAACCCGAGTTGCACGAGAATCAGCTCCTCATCTCAATCGCCGCATCGGTGCCAACTTCTTATATCGAAAAGAGGCTGATCGTGCGCATTCCGGTAATTCGCGCAATGCCTAACACGCCTTCGATGGTTGGTGCGGGGATGACAGCATTTTGCTGCGGTTCGGCCGTGAAGCCGGCTGATCGCGAATTGACGCGCACGCTCTTTCGCACGGTGGGTGAAACTGTTGAGGTGGATGAGAAGCACATGGACGCGGTCACCGGCCTCTCAGCCAGCGGGCCGGCTTACATCTACATGGTGCTGGAGTCACTCGCCGAGGGTGGAGTGAAGATGGGTCTGCCACGCGAGGTCGCGATGAAGCTGGCATCCCAGACCGTGCTCGGCTCTGCCAAGATGGCGTTGGAAACCGGCGACCATCCGGCGCTGCTGAAAGATGCGGTGGCGACTCCGGCCGGCTGCACGGTCGATGGCATCCTCGAACTGGAAGAAGGCGGGTTGCGTGTGACCCTGATCAAAGCTGTCGTGAAGGCTTCGCAACGCGCGAAGGAACTGCTGTTCAGCTAAATTAATTGATTAGTAAGATGCGTTCCAGACCTTGATTCAAGCCGACCTTGATCAATGCCCATACCGGCTTCAGCCGGTGAACCGCTAAGGCAGATTTTCCCAGCGGATCCAGCTCACAACATCCCGCCGGTATTGGTCGTCAGGATGCTGAGTGCGAGCTCTAGCCTGCCGATCGCTGCATCCAGTTCGGGGTGCTTGATGCTCTGGTCACGCAGCCCGTTCAGGATGCGATGCGCCTCGGCTACGTGCTCGGCAGCTTCTGGGATCTGCTCCGATTCGTTCTTCTCGCTCGGGTTTGGTTCGATTGTTTCCTGCGCCATGGCTTCACCTGGGTACCATCTTAGAGCGGTGTCACGCCGGTGTATAGAGTAGAGAATTGCTTCGTTTCTGATTGCCGGACAGCCGAAACTAGTGGTCGCATGGCTGCAAAGCAGAAACAGTTCAACTTTCCACGAAGCCAATTACTGCATCTTATTCCACAAATCGTCGCGGTACGCGTTCCGAGAGATTGCACAGCGTTTCGTAGACCACGGTATCCGACCAGCGGGCATGATCCCACGCTGTGATGCGATGATCCCCACTCCTGCCAACGAGAGTAACCTCGTCGCCGATTTCCACTCCCGCAATGTGGGACACATCCACCAGAGTCAGGTCCATTGAGATGCGGCCCAGGATAGGCGCGCGCATTCCTCGCAGCAGCACCGCCGGGGTACGGCATTCCACAGCAGCAGCATCACTGCCGGACGACGGCCGTTTCAAGCTCGCTTCACGACAGGCGTCGAGCGTCGCCAATCCGTACGACATGCGGCGCGAAAAGCCGTCTCCATAGCCAACAGGAACGGTAGCGATGCGTGCCGGCTTTGGCGTCACGTAAGTCCCGCCGTAGCCCAGCGCCTGTCCGGCGGGAACGTCGCGGAGGTTAATAACACGCGCCTTCCAGCAGAGCGCAGGCTTCAACGGCAGCTGTGGCGCCTCAGGTGCGGGCGAGCCATCGCGCAGCGTAATCGGAAGTTCATAACCATAGAGCGCGATTCCCGGACGGACCATGGTGTGCCAGGTCTCCGGCCGTCCGATCGCTGCGCTGCTGTTGGCGAGATGGCGAAGCGGAGCCCGCAATCCATGAGCATCGAGCATGCGCACTGCCAGCCCGAAGCGGACCGATTGCAGGCGCGCATCTTCTGCATCGGACACCTCGGCGGAAGCAAGATGGCTGAAGACGCCCTCCAGCTCAATCTGCGGCAGGCGTCTCACGCGTTCGGCAAAGTCGTCGACTTCTTCTCTCGGCAGGCCAAGACGCGCCATACCGGTATCGATCTTCAGGTGTACCGGAATTCTTTTTCGCAGCTGCAGCCGTTCGGCGGCGCGCACCAGAGCCTCGCAGTCCTCGACACGAAAGACTGCCGGCGTAAGCCTGTACCGCAGCAGGTCTTCTTCTTCACCTCGCCAGCAACCGGTCAGCACCAGGACGTGTGCGTCAATTCCGGCATCACGCAACCACACGCCTTCATCGGTGGACGTCACTCCGAACCAGCTTGCACCTTCTTGCACGAGAGCGGCAGCACAACCGGCAGCGCCGTGACCATAGCCGTCACACTTCACAACCGCGCAAATGGTGACTCCTGCGCCGACATGCTTCTGAACGGTACGAAAATTGTGCCGCAAAGCGCCGAGCGAGATTTCGGCCCAGTTAGGACGAGTGTCTTCGCGTTGCGATTGGGCGATGAGAGGCAATGAATGATGATAAAGCATAAGGAGTGCTGAGCATGAGGGCGACATTCCTTCAAAGAACGGCTGCTTACAACACAGCTCAACTTGCCTTCCGCTCGGAAATGCTGCCATCATGACGGAACTAATCGACGGCTGAGCGGTTAGAGTGCAATGGTTGGCTGAGATGTGGATGGTTCGTGCAACCGCGGTGGGAATCCTGAGTGCCGTTCTCGGCTGTGCTGGCGCGTGGGGCCAATGCCCTGCGCCCAACGACCTGGACCCGGATGCTCCGCCTCCTGTGGCGCCTCCCGAGTTTCTTTCCTACCAGGGCGATGAGCAAATACTGCCGGAGACCGGATATCTTTCGAATCATATCTACACGAGCGTGTTCTTCGGCATTGGACTCGACTTGCCTGTCGAGGTTGAAGGACACCGCTGGATGCTTCCCTTGATGCCGCCCGGCCAGCACGCGCTGTTGGGCCTTGCGTTTCAAGACGGCCATCGTGAAGGCACATTGACCATCATTGCCTCCGAACCCTCGAATGAACAACCGAAAGAAACTGCGCAACAGAAACAGGAAGATTTTTTGCGATGGGCGCGAGGCCAGGCGCCTCTCCACCGGGCGCCACCGGACTGGATGATGCGGTCGGGGCACTTCTATCATGTGAGCCGGAAGAAAGGCGACGAATACACGTTGCAGTATTGGACGCGCATCAAGAATTACACCTTGCGCTTTACGTTCACCTCCAACGACGAGGACTTCATCAAGCGGGCTAAACACGCCATGGACACGGTGCGCGTCTATTGCCCGGAGGAGGATGGCACGCTGATTACTCAGAAGGGAGATCGAGTCGAGCCGCAAGGGGCACCCTACGAGGGACCAACTGTTCCCACGGCACGTGTTGAGGCGAAGTTGAAGGAAAAACCGGAAGACCATGCCATTCCTGCCGGCGAAATGCGAGATGGGCGATACCGTAATCCGAAACTCGGCCTGGAATACACCCTTCCGGCAGGATGGGAAGTTCCAGCCTCCAAGACGGGGGAGGATTCGTTTGGCAGCCTCAGCGACCCGCGCACGTCTCAATTCTTGGAGGCATGCTCTGAGACCTTGGTGCGAGCGGTGAAGCATAGTCCGGCTGCACAGGGCGCGCGCAATGCCAGCCCGACCATCGTTATGCGGGCTCTCGATCCGGCGTGCCTTTCCTTGCGTGGCCCCGATACGGTGGAGGACCGGCAAGGAGCGGAAGAACTTGAAGCCTACCTTCAAATGCTCAAACAGTTCGGCCAGATAAGGACTACGGACTTAGTCGCAGCTTCGGGCCATGTGTTCGCGGTCTATCACGGAACGATAGGGGAACGCGACCAGGGGCAGGAGTTGGCAGCGCGGTCTTCCGAGACAATCTTTGCTACCCGCTACAACAAGCTGGTGTTCTTGTGGTCGGTCATCGAGCCCCGGGGGGCGGACCAGAAGGATGTGCCGCCGGGCAAGGTCGTGTTCGGCGGCAACGAGACGGTGGAGTTGGGCCCGGCTCTACTCGCGAAACACTGAGCTGCTACTTGGCCACAGGTTTGCTAACGCTTTTGTTGGCTGGCGGATTTCTCAGCTGACGGACTTTGTCACGCATCGCAATGCGCGCTCGGCGCAGCCGATTCTCACGCGACTTATCACCATTTCGGAAGGACATGAGCCCACCTTTCTCAGACCCGGACGCTACGACGGTAGTGGAGAAAAGCCAATCGCCTGCAAGTCCTTTCTGATCTGACACGTATTCCGAGCCACAATGCCAGTGATTCCTAAAGCCTCGGCGGCGCGCACATTAGCTTCGCGATCATCGAGAAACAGGGCCTCGCGAGGAGCCACGGACAGACGCTCGAGGCAATATTGGTAAATCCCCGCATCCGGCTTTACCAGCCGTAGCTCCGAGGAGAGAGCGACGCAATCAAAATTTGCCAGCCAATCGCACTCGGCGCGCACGTGTCGTGCCATATCGCGATGCATGTTGGAAAGCATTGCAGTCTTGACTCCGGACGATCGCAGTTCGAGGACCCAGCGCAGCATATCTTCTCTGACCTCGCTCCACATCTCGACATCGATCTTGCGGAGCCTGTCTACCTCTTCCGGGCCCAGTCCTGTGCCAGCTTCGGCAGCCATGCCCTCCCAGTATTCTGACGGAGTCAGGTCGGCCCGATCATAGGCCTTGCGCCGCGCGGCGTAAAGCCGCCTGAAACGTTCCGCAGTTACGCCCAACATGGCCGCCATCGAGCCGAGGGCTTCCGCACTCGGGGCCAAGCTGAGGACCTCGCCATAATCGAAGATAACGGCGCGGATGGGCGATGAGGGTTGCTGGTGGTTACCCGGCATCTTAATTACAGATTACCCCATGATTCCGCGACTTGCAGGTGCATTCGCAGATCCAGCGAATCTATAGAAAAAGCATGTTGCTGGCGGACTGGAAATGTGCATCGGCAGCGATTCTGCGGTGCCATCTAAACGCACGTCCCCGCGAGAACCTCTGATGCGAGCTGTTCGCCCCATTAGGTGGCTTACTTTTTTTCGCTTGGAGGATAGTTCTTGAACAACTTGTTGAGCGCGTTGTTCAAGGTTTTGATGTTCTTGTCGGAATTATCGGAAATGGTGGCAGTTGCCGAGCCGCGCCACATCAGTTGATGGTCCTTGGCATTGGCGAGCTCTACGACCAGCGTTCCCTCCCTCGTGACGTACGTGTTGTACGTCGTGGTGGTTGGACCGCCCCACCAGCCCCAACCCCAGCCGGGGCCCATGTTGTAGCCCGTTCCAACCACCTGCTTCTGATCCTTGATGCTGTTGCTGTAAACCACCCACAGGTCAGGGTCGGAATCAACTTTCTGCATCCCTTTTGCCTGAAGCTGTTTGTCGACACCGTCGATGATGCGCTGGTCCCAAAGGCCCTTGGCAGGATGAGGGCTCTTTTGCCAGGCATAGGTGTGAAACTTGGAGAAATCTTCACTGCGGTCCCAGTCGACGTTGACCTTTTGCGCCAGGGCAGCCGTTGACAGCAGCAGGCCTAGAGCGATGACGGCGAGAACAACTCGTTTTTTCATCATTGAACTCCGCGAGAATTGTCCTATGAGAATGGCTTGCTTGCCTAGCTTGGACGAAGAGCGCCTTGCAGGGAAGTGGAAGACACTGGTGCCACGTCGCAAAGATGCCCATCTCCTGCCGTGCCGGCAAATTCTTCATGGCGAATGAATGATTCTGCAATCTGAAACGTGAATACGATAGCAAGCACTAGCGACCGAGGAATCAGCCTTGCTCATCTTGCAATTCAAAGAGTGAGTCAGGGGAAGCGATTGCGGTTGCGACCTGTGAGCTGCGACTGCTCCCTGGTCAGCGCCAGTTGCCTTGAACGACAAGACCCTGCCCGCCAAACTGCGGCCGGCCACCACTTGCTAAAAGACCGACCGCGTCAGGCACGAGCCATCATTGATTTTGTTCTACCTCCCGCTGGGCGCAGTTCCTGCCTAGGGTACGACCGTGAATCCACAGCGGGTCCGGAAGAGCCTTCCACATTCGAATGACGGGTCTGTGCATTTCATGCTCGCCGGGAACTCGGCCATCGTCAGTGATTCCGGTCACAATTCAGAACACTTTCTCACCCCCATTTTTTGCGGCTTGCCGCTACTTCGGCAGTGCTAGAATTTTGTGTTATGGGGTTCCCTATTGACCGTCTTCGCCGCCTGCGTCGCAACGAAGCGATGCGCTCGTTTGTTCGTGAAACTCGTCTCACTCCCCAAGGGTTCGTCTATCCGCTGTTCGTTTGCCCCGGCGAAGGTGTACGCAAAGAAGTGCGGTCCATGCCAGGAGTATTCAATCTGTCCATCGACGAAGCGGTCAAGGAGTGCGCGGAAGTGAAGGCGGTGGGCATCCCGAGCGTGATTCTGTTCGGATTGCCGGACTCGAAAGATGAGGTCGCCACTGGAGCGTGGGCCGAGGATGGCATCGTGCAACGAGCTGCCCGCGCCATTAAGAACGAAGTGCCCGGCTTGTTGCTCATGGGCGACGTTTGCCTCTGCGAGTACATGTCGCACGGACATTGCGGACTTGTCGATACAGCGGATCCGCTGGCACGTGCCCAGCGCGAAGCATTGGTGGAATTCGCACGGGACCTGCAGTCGCAAGGGAGAGCCGCTCTGGCTGTTGTGCCTACGGTTGGGACTGCGTCTCATGCGCAGGCAGTGGAAGACTACGAGATCCTGAACGACGCTTCCCTGGAATTGTTGGCCAAGACAGCAGTATCGCAGGCTAAGGCGGGCATGGACATCATCGCGCCCTCCGACATGATGGATGGGCGGGTAGATGCCATTAGAAAAGCGCTCGACGAGGCGGGCTACCAGAATATCCCGATCCTCTCCTATGCGGCGAAGTTCGCGAGTGGTTTCTACGGCCCCTTCCGCGAGGCGGCTGATTCGGCCCCACACTTCGGTGATCGCCGCTCTTATCAGATGGATCCTGCGAACCTGCGCGAGGCGATGCGCGAGATTCAGCTTGACCTTGAGGAAGGCGCCGACATGGTCATGGTGAAGCCGGCAATGCCCTACCTGGATGTGATTCGTGAGGCACGAGAGCGCTTCGATGTGCCGGTCGCGGCCTACCAGGTGAGTGGGGAGTATGCAATGATCAAGGCGGCGGCTCTGAATGGCTGGATCGACTACGAGCGGGTCGTGCTGGAATCCCTTTTGTGCATCCAGCGCGCTGGTGCCTCGATCATACTGACCTACTTCGCCAAAGAAGCAGCCAAATTGCTGAGCTAAGGGGCACCTCAAACCCGATGGTCCTGAGGCTAGGCCCGTCTATCCCCGCGCCCCACGCTCTCGAGCGCACTCTGCAGACGAAACCCGGAATCTTGAGACTGCGGCATCCTCTTCACACACTTCCGGCCCGGCAGGTTGGCTTTTGATTTGAACGAACCGCTTTCTTGGTGACGATGCGCCCGGGAGCAATTCCAACCAGCGGCAGTACAATCGGGTTCAGGTACGACTGCCTAACCAACCTTGAAGTGTGCCAAGGTTGCTTCAATTGTGGAAATGGGCGCCACACATTGTGGGTGGTTCCCGATTCGGGGTGTCTCGAATAGGTCCGGAGCCTCATATGATGTCGCGCCAGCCGATAGGGGGCATGGGTCTTTGCGAGAGCGTTTTTAGAGCCCGCGTAGGGCACATTGCGAGGAGGTTTAGCGAGTCTGCAATTCCACATTGAGCTGTGCGAGGGGACGATCAATCCCCGCGAGTGTCCCGGCGGCCTCCCGTGAGAGGTACTTGTAACTGGTGCTGTGGACCGCAATGCAGTAACCCTCGTTTTGACCTGTGGGTTCCACGCGGATTACGCGTCCGCAAAACCGCACATGCAGCGGTACAGCGGCATGCGTCAGTTCCGATGGGAAAGTAAGAACGTATTCGATGGGACTGTCCGGCAGCACCGCTATGCCGGTTTCCAGGGCGGCTCCTCCCGTGCTGATGTTGATCGTCTTGCTGTGGACCCAGTCATTGCCAAGGCTGGGAACCCAAACAAGAGCTGAAAAACACAATGCATACCGCGGATTCCTACGCCTGTCCTCAGAGCGATGCTTCTCTCCAGCCGACAGAGAGCCGGCGGGCGTCAAAGTGGCTAGCATAATTTTTCCTGCCGCAACCAGAATGCCAATCCCGGACCAAATCCCACAGCATCCTATCCCTAACGAACTGTTTATGCTGCGGCAATTCTCAGCACGGCATGCGAGGCAGGAATGTTAACCTGCGGAGATGCACGAGGTTGCGCAAGAGCGGAAATCTTGTTCGCTCATCCAGTCGCCTGCCGTGGCCGAATATCGTACTGCCGTATCTTGTAAAGCAACGCCTTATAACTGATGTTAAGCATGGCGGCGGCGCGCTTGCGGTTCCATGCCGTATCTTCCAGAGCCTTAGCTATGACTTCCATTTCTGCATCGTTCTTGAGGCTGCGCATCATCTGTTTCAGATCGGGTTGACGAGGCTCCATGCGAACGACGGCCGGAGGTGCCTGCTCTTTCGGTGTACCCTGCTGCAATTCGTTGATGGCAGCCATCTCATCTCCAAGCACTAAATAACGCTTGACGAAGTTTTCCAGTTCGCGAATGTTGCCGGGCCAAGGGTATTCTTCACAAGCTTTGACCAGCAGAGGCGAAATCACCGGCAGCGGGCACGCATAGCGATCGGCCAGCCGCATTGCAAAGTGACGCAGCATCATAGGGATTTCGTCCTTACGTTCATGCAGAGACGGCATCCGCAGGACAAAACTATTCAGGCGGTAGTAGAGGTCCTCACGGAACTTCTTCTGCGCAATGCCTTGCACCATGTCAATATTGGTGGCTGCCAGTACCCGTACATCAACGCGCACGGTGGTTCGACCCCCAAGGCGTGAAAACTGGCCATCTTGCAGGACCTGGAGCAACTTGGCCTGCAACCCAGGCGACATCTCTCCGATTTCGTCCAGCAACAGGGTCCCCTTGTTGCATAACTCAAACTTGCCAGGCTTGGCCCGCGTGGCTCCGGTGAAGGCGCCGGGCTCATAGCCAAAAAGCTCGCTCTCCAGCAGTTCGCTGGGGACCGCTGCGCAATTCACCTTGAGGAAAGTGCGATGCGCGCGTTCGGAATACTTGTGTATCAGCTGCGCCATCACTTCCTTGCCCGTACCGCTTTCGCCTAGTAACAAGACCGGGAAATCGTACTTCGCCACCTGCATGGCCTGGGTACGCAGATGCCGCATTATTGGAGTCGCCGAAAAGAAGAACACGCCTTCGCCGACCTCGATGGCTTCCCCCGCGCCGGGAGCGTCAGGATCTGCATTTTCCAGGCAAAAGCGCAGCACATCGTCCATTTCTTCTTTTTGCACAGGCTTAGACAGGTAGTCCTGCGCCCCCAGTCGCATGGCTTGTGCAACCTTGCGGGTGTCACGAACGCACGACAACATCACGACCTTCGTGGAGGGCCGTGCTACCCGAATGCGCTGCAAGGTCTCCAAGCCGTCGGGACCAGGCATGACCATATCGAGTAAAACCAGGTCAGGCGAACACTTCTGTACCTGCTCCAACGCCTCGTCGCCGTTGGCTGCCGTCGTTACTCGGTAGGAATCCAGCTCCAGAACAGTTTGCAGATACCGCCGCATGCTTGGTTCGTCGTCCACCACCAGAATGTGGCCTGCACTCACGATGTCTCCCCCACAGGTTGTTGCAGTTTCGGATCGAGCAAGACCAGGAATGAGAACTTGCTGCCATTGCCTGGTTCGCTCTCCACCCAGATCTTTCCGCCGGCAGCTTGAACCAGTCGGCGGGCAATCGCGAGGCCGAGTCCGTAACCTTCGGACCGCGTCCCTTGCCCAGTCAAACGGAAATATTCCTCAAAAATCTCCTGCTGAAACTCGGGTGCAATTCCTGGTCCAGTGTCAGCGACGGAAATGCGGCAGCAGTTTGGCGCTATGACGCGCCGCTTGCGCCGCTCTATCAGGGGCTTGCGTTGGATCGTGCGACGCTCCCAAAAATATGGTTCCACGTGCAGCCATACCGTTCCGGAAGACTGCGTGTACTTCATCGCGTTGTCGAGGAGGTTCGAGACGACGTGCTGCACTTTGAACCAATCGAACGGGAAGTGTTCGAGTTTGTCATCGGGAAGAAAATAGAAGGCGATGGCTTTGTCCTGAAATCGCTGCGACCAAAGCTCCGCGATCTCCCGTATACAGGCATTCATGTCACCCGTCTCGTAATGCATTTCGAAGCGGTCAACCTTAAGTGTTGCGTAGGTCAGAAGGTTCTGCACGAAATTTCCGAGCCGCGTGCTACTGGACTGCATCTCTGTCAGCACTTCGATTTGTCGTCCGTTAAGCGGGCCGAGCTTCTGGCTGAGAAGCAAGTGAAGGTAACCACCCATGATCGCCAAGGGGGTCTTCAGCTCATGGGCCGCTGACGCCAGGGCATCACGGCATGCGGGGCAGTGGCTCTCTCCGGCAAAAAGGTCGAGGGTTTGCTTGCCAGACGATGCACGTCTGTCGTCCATGAGGTCGGCTCCGTCGGGTCTCCAAACTACCATGTGGGTATGCCCTCGCGCCCCTTCGGAGACCGCCCGAGATTGCATTCCACAGGCATACTCTCGACAAAACCCGGTCGAGGGTTGAAGGTCTTTGTCTTTGTCGATCCTCGGGGGAAATAGAGCAGAGCTACTCGACAGGGGGAAAAATCATCATAACGCAAGTGGAAGAAAAGTCAACTCCATTCACCTCTCTTGCACTTACACGTGCAAGAAGGTTTCCTTTTGACGCAATTTACTGCATCTTCTTGAAACGGTATTCCTATTCTACAGAGCTGCAAGAAATTGCACTTTTCCCGATCATTACACCTTAGTGGGAGTTAATGTATTTGCAACAAACGGGAGACTTTGGAAGGAATTACCAGATCCTGGAGTTTGGCTGCTCAAGTGCCTATAATTTCTGTTGGCAGGAGGTCGTGTGCCTCGACGTACTTTACCCGTCGAGCGGCGGGGATGGGATCGTCTCCCCATCTCGATTCCGTTTTTCGTTAGGGGATCCAAGCCCACGGGCGAGGAGTTTCTGGAGTTTGCGACTGCACTGAACCTGTCGGCAGGGGGCGTGCTGCTCGCAACTCGGCGATATCTTGAGCCTGGGACGCGGATTTCCCTCGAAGTTCCAGTGGCCTTGGTGAACAAAGCCCAGCTCCCCCGCTCCGTGTCCCAGTTGCAGGCCACTGTTCTGCGCTGCACACCGGAGCGACAATGTTTTCTGCTGGGATTGCAATTCGACGAACCACTGCTGTCCAATTCCAGTCCTCAGGAGACGCACAGGAACGAACCGACAGGGAAAGTCACTTCCTCTGAGTGAAAATGTTTGCACATCCAGGTGCAAAAATCTGCCGTTAAGGCGCCAAAACCACCTTTCTTCTTCCCATTTTTAAAAAAATAAGATAAGGTTATTCAGTAACTTACAAACAATATGCGCATCCTTTTGCGCTTCTCTGCTACTTGGCGCAAGAAATGCAAACGTTTACCACGATACGAATCCTTGGCCTTGGGGACTGGGAAATGCCGCTACTGGTCGGACCTAACAGCGAAAGTGCCATTTCGGCTCACCAGCTGCCTCCCGAGTCTGTAATCTTCGGCGAGACCCCAGCGATGCGGGATGTTCGGCAGAAGCTGGAGCGGGTTGCAGGCGCCAACTTGTCAGTATTGGTCTCAGGAGAGAGCGGGACCGGGAAAGACATCATCGCCCGGTTGTTGCATTTGTATTCACCCTGGGCGCACGGGCCTTTCGTCAAGGTGAACTGCCCGGCGATCCCGGGAACGCTGCTGGAGAGTGAATTATTTGGCTATGAAAAGGGGGCTTTTACTGGTGCCTACGGAGCCAAGCCGGGACGGGTCGAGATGGCGCATCGCGGTACGCTCTTCCTGGACGAGATCTCGGAGCTCGACCCGGCGCTGCAGGCCAAGCTTCTGCAACTGCTGCAAGACGGACAGTTTAGCCGCATCGGAGCCCAGGAAGACAAGAAGGTTGAAGTGCGCGTGGTGTGCGCCACCAATCGCGAGTTGCATGAGCAGATTGAGCAGGGCCATTTCCGCAGGGACCTTTTCTACCGCATTGCGGCTATGACGATTCACTTGCCGCCGCTACGGGAACGGCAGGGCGATCTGCCGCTGATTTGCGAATATCTGCTGCAATACTACAACGACAAGTTGAATGGTCGTGCCACAATGCTGCGGCCCCCCGTTATCGCAAAGATGCAGCGATACTCCTGGCCAGGCAACATTCGCCAGTTGGAGAACCTGATAAAGCGCTATGTTGTCATGGGCACCGAGGATGTAATCTTGAGCGAGCTTTTGCAGAATAATGACCGGGACTCGCTGTCCAGCCTGACGTTTGACGGTCCCGTATCGCTGAAGAAATTAACCCGACAAACGGTCCGGAAGATCGAGGCACGAATTATCCTCAATGCATTGCACGCCAATAACTGGAACCGCAAAAAGGCGGCGCGTTCCCTCGACATCAGTTATCGGGCGCTGCTCTACAAACTGAAGGAGGTTGGAATTCCGCAGCGGCGTTCCGCTTCAAGCAGGCACGAAGATGACAAGGAGTAAGCACCACGGAAGGTGAAGAAATATGCAGTTACACAAAAAGGTTTCGGGCCATACCACAATATTCATACTTGCCATGTTTGTGGTCACGGGAGCTTATGTAAGTGCGGCACAGTCGCAGGCAGCGATGAATCCGCCCTCTGCCAACCCAGCCACAGGCGCCCCGCCTGCTTCGGACGCTAAGACTTCTAAGGCAGGAGAGGTGAATCCGGGCACCTATGTAATCGGCCCAGAAGATAACCTGTCGATCAATGTGTGGAAGGAACAAGAACTCTCCAAGACAGTGCCAGTACGACCCGATGGCATGATTTCTCTGCCTCTGATCGGCGAGGTGAAAGCGTCCGGTTTGACCCCTTTGCAACTACAGGACGCAATTACGGAGCCATTGAAAAAGTACATGTCCGAACCCCAGGTGACCGTGATCGTCACCGAGGTGCGCAGCAAGACCTTTAACATTGTGGGCCAGGTCTCGAAGCCGGGCTACTACCCACTGGATCGCCAACTCACGGTGCTCGATGCGGTGGCACTCGCCGGCGGCTTCCGGGATTTTGCCAAGGTCAAGAAGATATACGTTTTGCGGACCGATGCGGGCGGTAAGCAGGAGCGACTCCCGTTCAATTACAAGGAAGTGATCAAGGGACAGAACATGCAGCAGAACGTCGAGTTACAGCCCCACGATACCGTAGTTGTTCCCTAGAGCGGAACGGTAAGAGGAGGGTGCTATGAAACGCGGATTTAGGCCACCAATTGTGATCTACCTGGCTCTGCTATGCGCGACGTGTGCGTGGTCGCAGTCACAATCACAACCGCCGAGCGATGCCGATCAGTCCAGTGACACCCAGGCTCAGCCGGGACCGAAGCCGGCCTTTACCTATCCGGATGAGACGCCCTCGTTGGACTTCATCTCCCAGGCAGCCGAGAATAGCGCTCTTACCCTGGGTATCTCCGGTGGGATTGGTTACTTCGGCAATGTCGGCAGGGATACGAACAGTAGCAATCAGAATCGCGTGCTTCTTCAGGTCCGGCCCAGCATAAAGATCGAGCAATACCGTCCTAAGCTCGCCTGGTACTTCAGTTATGCGGGTGGATTGCAGTCCTACACGGAAGGCGGCAACAGTGGCTATAGCAACACTTTTGGTCAAACGGCTACTGCAGACATTTTATGGCAATTTGCCAAGCATTGGCAGATGCACGCCAATGATGCGTTCGTCTATTCTTCCAATCCATTTGACAGCTATATAACGCGTGCGGGAAGTCCGACGGTTAACAACCCGGCGCCAGACAACTATTTTCCCTTGTCACGGTACACCAGGAATAGCGGGTTGCTCGAAATCACCGACCAGCTAACTCTTCACGACACCTTGGATTTCTCCGGTACCTCCTATCTGCGCCGAACCAGCTCCTCCGATTTGGCGACGGTTCCATTCTTTAACTTGATTTCTTACGGTGGGCGCGCATCCTATAACCATCAGCTTTCCCCACGATGGACACTTGGAGCAGGATACAATTATAATAGTTTAGACTTCGGACATGGAGTTCAGCGAACCGGCGTTCAGACGCTGATGCTGTCCGGTCAATACCTCATCAAGCCTCACGTGGTGATCTCGATTTGGGTGGGGCCAGAGTACAGTTCGACGAAGAGCGTTGTTTCCATCCCCCTACTTGGATTCACCTTCTATCAAATCGTTCGCACCAATCTCTGGAGTACCGCTGGCGGGGCCACCTTCGGATGGCAAGGTATACGTAACTCGTTTCGAGCAGACTTCAGCCGGCAGGTCAGTGACGGCGGAGGTGTCCTGGCGACAACTCAAATGATACGGGCGGCCGCAGAATTTCGGCGACAGTTGAGGCCGCGATGGTCCGCCGCTCTAGGACCCAGCTACTGGAAGAATACGTCGATCACGGATTCGAGTCGGAAATTCTCCTATGTAGCAGTCATCGTAGGCGTGACACACGAAATCGCCCGCTCATTGAACGCCAGCTTACAGTATGCCTACGCCCACGAAACGCAAACTGATATTACTGTCGGCGGCACAGGCTACAGCGACAATCGTATCCAGTTCAATATCGAATATAACTGGCATCATCCCTTGGGACGGTAAATCATGATGGAAGAGCAGTTCGAAGAAAGATCACAAATCCGCGGCTTGAGCGACTACTGGGAGATCGTGCTCCGCCGGAAGTGGTGGATTATCGGTCCACTTTTCATTGGTTTTCTACTGGTGTTCTTGTCGGCCTGGATCATTCCGGCACAGTACACATCGGAGAGCATCATCCTGGCCGAGGGCCCGAAGGTGCCCGAACAGTACGTGACGCCCAATGTGCAGGTGGACATGCAAACTCGGCTGCTGCAAATGACCCAGCAGGTTTTGAGCCGTCCCCGCCTGCTTACCATCATCGAGCAGATGAAGTTGTATCCCAGCTATTCGAGCTCGCCGGACGAACAGGTCACTCAGATGCGGGATGACATCAAGATCGAACCCATCCAGGCTCCTACGGCGGGTGGCAGGACACAACTGGTTGCCTTTAAGGTGTCCTACAAGGCGGGCCGGCCCGACGTTGCGCAACAGGTCAATGCGCGACTGGCCAACTTCTTCATCGACGAGAACGTTCGCGCCAGCCAGGATCAGTCGCGGGCAACGACTACGTTTCTTCAGGGGCAGGTGAAGGCAGCCGGTGATGCCTTGGCAGCGAACAACGCGAAGGTTCGGGATTTCCAAACAGCCCACAATGGCGAACTCCCCTCCCAGCTGCAAAGCAACCTGCAGATCCTCTCAGGAATTCAGGCGCAGCTGCAAGGTGCCATCTCTGCGCATGACCGGGCGATGCAGCAACAGGAGTATCTGAACTCGCTGCTTGCCCAGTATGAATCGATCGGCGCCACCAACGGTGCCAACTCCGGACCCAGTCTGGACACGCAGCTCACCAACATGGAGGAGGCCCTGGCGGAGCTACGTTCCAAGTACACCGATGATCATCCCGACATCAAGAAGCTGAAGGAACAGATCGCGGCAACCGAGAAGCTGAAAAAGCAAGTTGACGAACAGAACCGCGAAGCCTCCAAGACGGACGCCAATTCCCAGCAAGTCTCGGCTATGACGCCACTGTTGCAAATCCAAAGTCAGCTGAAGTCGAACAAGCTGGAGCTTCAACGTTCCGAGCAGGAGATCCAGCGGCTACAGGCGAGAGCCGCCGAGTACCAGAATCGTCTGAATGCGGCGCCCATGGTGGAACAACAGCTGAACGAAATGCTCCTGGACCAGGACCAGGCGAAGAAGGATTATGATGCCCTTGTCGCCAAAGCCGCTGCCTCGAGCATGGCGACCAACCTTCAAATCGAACAACAGGGCGAGCAGTTCCGGTTGATCGAGCCGTCTACTTTGCCCGACAGGCCGTCGTTTCCCGACCGTTTCAAGTTCTCGCTGGTCGCGGCCGGTGTGGGACTGGTGTTGGCGCTGCTGTTTGGAGCAGGAACGGAATTCATCGACGATCGCATCCGTAGCGAGATCGACCTCGCCGAAGCTACAGCCGTCCCCGTGATCGCGGAAATTCCTCCATTGCCAACCGCGTCTGAGATCGCAGCCGCACGCTGGCGACCTTACTACGCCTTGGTGGCCGCGATCCTCGTGGTCGTCTTGATTCCAGCGGGAATCCTTTACGCCTTCTTCTTAGGATAGTGCATGTACAAACAATTTTTTGGGTTGGCGCGCAATCCTTTTGAGATTAGCCCCGACCCGTTCTTCTATCACCCAACACCGCGTCACAACGAAGCCCTCGCCAACCTGCATTATGGCGTGGGGCGCAGAAAGGGCTTCATTGTGATAACTGGGGAGGTAGGCACGGGAAAGACCCTGCTGGTGCGATGCCTGCTGGCCGAGCTGCGCAAAAACAACATTGCATTCGGGTATGTATTCAATCCGTTGCTCTCCGTGACAGAGTTTTTCCAATACATCATGGCCGACCTGGGATTGCCCTATACGGCGCGAACCAAGACGGAGATGCTCCTGGATCTGAACCGCTTTCTCATTCAGCGCCACGCACGTGGCCTGATCACAGCGCTAGTGGTCGACGAGGCGCAAGCCTTGCGTGCCGATCTGCTGGAAGAAATCCGCTTGCTGACAAACCTCGAGACGTCGCAACAAAAACTGTTGCAGATCGTGCTCATGGGTCAGCCTGAGCTGGATGCGGTCCTGGATTCTCCAGGCTTGCGGCAACTCAAACAGCGGGTGTCGTTACGCTGCCAGTTGCTGCCGCTGGACGAGGAGCAAACGCGGTCTTACATCCGCACCCGGCTTGAGCGCGCAGGCGCCCAACCGGAGCCGCCGATCTTTTCGGGCGAGGCACTGGGAAGAGTCTTCAGTTATTCGCGCGGCATTCCTCGCATCGTCAATACCCTGTGCGAGAATGCCTTGGTAAACGCTTTCGCACGGCAGCAGCGGCCAGTGACTCCTGAGATCGTCGATGAAGTGGCCAGTGATTTCCGATTGTCGACTGGGCCGGCGTCACTGCCTGAACAGGAAATATCGATTCCAGTAACCGCGCGCGAGGAGAATGGCGAGAGCCTTTTGCGTTCCCTGTTCCGCCTGCTCCGCGCGGCCGATAACCAGCAAGGCCATCCCGAAGAGAAACCGCTGCACACTATTGCCGGTAGGAGAATCTAGTCATGAGTCGAGTCTACGATGCGCTACAACGTTCCCAAGGTGAAAATCAGGATGTCTCGCCCCGGACTCCTCCTTCTCAACCGGCAGGTACCCAGCCTGAGTCTACTATTCGCGAAGCCGAGACTGCGCATGTCGGCAGTATCCCAACCATGAATTTCGCGGTCGAATCGATGCCTTTGGAGAGCATCCCACCGGTTGTCGAAGGAAGGGTGGGGTCCGGCAACGTGCCTTTTGAAAGCCCCTCCCTCCAGGACATTCCGGAGGAGAGTTACCAATCAGCCGAAGCTTACCGGGCGGAGAGCATTCCGCCAGAGGTTCGGCCTTCTGCGGCTCTTCGCACCGAAGCTCTGCAATCCAGCGCGATCGCGACGGCAACGGCTGCGAATCACTGGCTGAATGTTCCCAGCGAGCGAATCTTGCGGCCTAATCCAACGCCCGAACAACGCCTGGTGACGCTGGCCGACCCGAACAGTCCAGGTGCAGAAATGTTCCGGGTGTTGAGTACCCGACTCGCCCACATGCAGAACAAACGACCGCTGCGCAAGTTGTTGATCACTAGTTCGGAAGGCGACGAAGGGAAGTCTGTCGTCTCAGCCAATCTTGCCCTAGTGCTGGCCAAGCGTGCGGGAGAGCGAACCTTGTTGATCGAAGCTGATCTCAGGCGTCCCAGTTCGGCGGCGTTATTCACCTCCTCTCCGCTGAAAGGTATCGCCGAATGGGTTGAGGGCAAGCTCGACCTGGAAGATATTCTTTGCCAGATTAGTGGCCTGCCGCTTTGGTTTTTGCCAGCTGGCCGTCCCGTTGACGAACCTCATCCCCTGCTTGAATCGGAGCGATTTGCCGAATTGTTGCAAACCCTGTCGGTTGCGTTTGACTGGGTGGTGATCGATGCTACTCCGATGTTGCCGATGGCAGACGCTACCTCGCTCTCTCGCCTATCCGACGGAGTTCTTGTCGTGGTCCGCGAAGGCCATACCCGGCGAAAGGTACTAAACAAGGCATTAGAAACCATCGAGCCCGGCAAGCTTTTGGGCATGGTCTTGAATGAAGCCTCCATGCTCCAAGTGGGCTACGATCGCTACTACGAAGGCTATGGAAGATACGGCAAACCGAGTAAGCGCACAACCAGCGATGAATCGGACCGGGTTAAAGTTGCCACTGCATGATTCGTCTGTTCAATGCCTATTTCCCCACGCGTACGCTGTTGCTCACGGTGACGGAAGCCATTCTTGTCACTTCGGGCTTCCTGCTGGCCGTGGTGTTATGGGCTGGTACAACGGCCGACGCCAACATCTACCTGATCTATGAAAATGGCGCCGGTCGAATCGGGATCATTGTCGCTGTCTTTCTGGTCCTGATGTACTACTTCGACTTGTACAACACCATTGTCATCAGTAATCGTCGCGAGGTCGTGACACGGCTGGTCGGCGTGTTGGGTTGCACGTTCCTCGCCCTGGCGGTGCTGTACTACACCTTCCCGGAGATCAGCCTCGGAGGCAGCGCGCTTTGGATCGGCATTCTCATTGTCACTATCACTGTTCCCGCCTGGAGAGGCTTTTTTTTTGCACTAAGCAGCTCAGCGCGTTTTGCAGAGCGCACAATCATCTTCGGCGATGGACCTTTGGCAAGTGACCTGATTGATGAAATCGCCCGTCGTCACGAATTGGGCATGCGGGTGGTCGGATATGTCGGGGATCAGGTTCAGGCGGCGAGCATCCGCACCATAGACACGGCTGAACTCGAGGAGGTCGTCAAGCAACAGGGAGTTCGTCGGATTATCGTCACCATGGCCGACCGCCGAGGCAAGCTGCCAGTAGGAGTGCTGCTGAAGCTCAAGGCCAGCGGAGTACAGATCCAGGACGGACCCGAGTACTACGAAAGCGCCACGGGTAAGATCCCTCTCGATTCGCTGAGACTTAGCTGGCTGTTATTCTCGCCCGGGTTTCATCTCCGTACTGGGTTGCGCCTTTACAAGCGAATATTCTCCCTCGTGCTGGGCTCTTTGGCCATCCTCTTAACCGCTCCCTTGATGTTGCTTATCGTGATTGCGATTCGTCTCGACTCCAAGGGACCGGCGCTGTTCAGGCAGAAGCGCGTAGGCGAGAACGGTCATCTGTTTACGGTTTATAAGTTCCGCTCGATGTACGATGGTTCAGACAAGGAACACCAGCGCCCTGCCGAGGAGGATGATGCCCGCGTAACTCGGGTCGGCCGCTGGTTGCGTCGAACTCGCTTGGACGAGTTGCCACAACTGTTCAACATCGTAAACGGTGATATGGCCTTTGTGGGGCCGCGTCCCTTCGTGCCCGAGCAGGAAGAGGAGTACGCCGCCAAAATCCCCTTCTATCGCGAGCGCTGGCTGGTAAAGCCAGGCGCCACCGGGTGGGCGCAGATTAACCGCGGCTATAACGCAACTCTGGAAGACAACCGGGAGAAGCTGGCCTACGACCTGTTTTATATCAAGAATGTGTCCGTTGGCCTTGATTTGTTCATTCTCTTCGCGACGATAAAAATTCTGTTGCTGGGCCGGGGTGGGCGATAAAGCTCTTGAGCGTTTCTTGTTGGTGACGATGCAACATTCCATATTCTCAGTCGACGTCGAAGACTGGTTCCACATCCTGGATGTTCCGGGCGCACCACCCATTTCGGAATGGGCCTCCCTGCCTTCGCGCGTCGAAGTGAACTTCACCAGACTGTTGGACTTGTTCGATGAAAAGAGCGTAAAAGTTACCTGTTTCTTTCTGGGCTGGGTTGGCGAAAGTTTTCCCCATCTCGTTAGGGAAGCGGTATCCCGAGGGCATGAAGTTGCCTCCCATGGCTATGGCCACCGTCTGGTCTTTGAGCTAACTCGCGAGGAATTTGCGGCGGATGTCCGGCGAGCGCGCATCCTGCTGGAAGACGTCGCTGGAGCGCCGGTAAAGGGATATCGCGCCCCTGGGTTCTCGACGACAGAGGAAACTCCCTGGTTCTTCGATGTCTTGGCTGAAGCCGGCTATGAATACGATTCCTCGGTCTTTCCGGCGCCTCGAGGCCATGGAGGCCTACGCGGAGGCCGCCGGGAGCCACACCGGCTGGGAACCGATAATAAGTTGATGGAGGTTCCCATTACGGTTGCTGACTTGATGGGGAAGCCAATGTGCTTTTTTGGTGGCGGCTACCTGCGGCTGTTCCCCTATTGGTTGATTCGCCGGATGTCGAAGCAAGTGCTGGCCGAAGGGCGTCCCGTGGTTTTTTATGTTCACCCACGTGAAATTGATCCGCCGCACCCACGCTTGCCGATGAGCCGCAGGCGAAGGTTCAAATCCTATGTTAATCTCGAAACAACGGAGTCAAAGATTCGACATATCCTGCAGGATTTTCCGGTGACCACGTTCGAGAAGGTCATTTCAAATTATCCCAGCCTGGTAAATTCGCATGTCAGTTGATCGCACTCAAACGTTTTTTCACCAATACGCCAACGATTTCGACGCCATCTA